>Ga0209589_1003766_pt1 | contig 26457 bp, 8 predicted proteins | sample CowpeawhiteBW_FD_187525 | JGI IMG/M metagenome (GOLD analysis project Ga0209589, IMG submission 187525) | Root nodule microbial communities of legume samples collected from California USA - Cow pea white BW (SPAdes) (version 2) | ecosystem: Host-associated > Plants > Roots > Nodule | place: USA...
TTTCCTTTCTTTGTTCTTTGTTTTTTTTTTTTTTTATCAAACTCCTCCATCAAAGCCAGGGGATTGGACTCCTAAGATGATTCCAAACCCAACAACATCTGCTAAAGTTCATGTAAATGTGAGTTCTATGAGTAATCTCAAGAGTTCATAAAGTCTCGGATTTCGCAAAAGTGATGCTTGCCAATAAAGTTCTTTTTCCACTGTTCATAAAGTTGTTCAAACTTCAAACTCATACACTATCTCTCTCACTGCCTTCTCGAACGTTTTATTGTCTCAGCAATATTCTCGTATTCCTCGAGTATATCAGTGGTCAAAATTATTACGTGTGATCCACAAGCCTTTTGTTAGGGGCCTATATATCGTACTTAAGAATTAGGTTGAAATTATTAAAATCGATTATACTGAAGGAATTGGAGTCTAAATAATATTATCGCAAGCAATTAGATCCTGCCTCTTCAACTGCAGATGCTTGTTTACTTATTTTTCGATAAAATAAAAGCGCAAATTCAAAGGGATGCAATTCAATATTGTACAACGTTGAAGCTTTGAAAGGTCGGGTAAATAAATAACACGTATGGATTAGGTCCGAGTCATCAGACAGCTCCCACATGCGTTTATGAATGGATCAGGTCAAATTCTTTAACGCAGCTGGAAAACTTGACGCAGATAATCAAAACCTGAATATTCATCATCCTTTTCAATTCCTTTAAAATAAGCAATTCACCAAATTTTTCACCGCTAAAACTGTATCGGTTACATAAATGTCTCAGTCTCGATATTTGTTTTTCCTGTAGAAGCATCGCGAAAAAACACGAAATATGTATTTAATTATTTAATAATTAATATTCTTCATAACACTTTTGATAGAACAAAACAAAAGCGAAAGAAAAAAGATAAGGAAAATTTATCACCGACGAACCCTCATCTTTCTCTCCCTGCTTGTCCGTCTACAAAGAACGACAGAGAGAAAAATCCTGTGCCGGTGTTGTAACAAAATCTCACCGGATTCAATTCCGGGAAAACCTCTTCTCTAAATAAAAGCGTTAAAAAGAGGGAAAAAGGACGCGTGAGCGAGAACCCTCAAACTCGAATCTCATAGAGAGAGGAGAGAGAAAACTCTCAAATGAAGAGGTTTAACACTTTCCGGCCTCCATCGGGAGCGTAGAGATCTCCGATCCCGCTTTCCAAGCACGCCGCCGTAGTGGTCCCGGACTCCTCCGAGTTGATCGACGGCGATCTCGGCCATCGAATTTCCTGTCGGCAACCGAAGCTCGCCGCGTTCTGCAGGAAACTCGGTTTCAACCGGAGATTGAGATCAGTGGTAGCCGTCTGCAGCTTTGAAAGCTCCTCCAACCGCTTGCGTTTACCACCGGAAGCAGCCTTATCAGACATCGCAGCGGGCAACCGGAAACTAGGGTTCGGATCTTGGACCCTCCATTTGTCGTTACAGGTAACTTCGCCTTCGGAGGCGTCGTCGGGAGTGGGAGCGTCAAGGCCAAGAAGCTCCGGCACCGGCCTGACGGTACCGCCACGGAGCACCGTCTCAACCGCCGCCTGACACACGTGCCAGTTTCCCGTCCACAAAAGGCCAACAGCACCGTTGACGGGATTCACCGTTCGTCCGCAAGCTTCAAACAGCAGAGACTGAAACAGAGCTGCATAAAAGAAGCGGTATCAGACATGAAAAAAGAAAAAAAGAAAAAAAGTGAGGTGTGTAAGTGAAGTGAAAGTAAAATTTAGTTACCGGGCCTTTGGGCCTCAGGGACGTTGGAAATGAAGGACATGAGGTCAGCACGGCCGAAGAATTTGGCAACAAAGACAGTGGCATGACCTTGGGCCTCGGGAGTATCGATCCACTGTAGACACGGCCGCAGGATACAAGACTCGCTGCAACCCTTTCGAAGGACGCGGCAACCGTTGCAACTCATGCCTCCTTTTGGAAAGAAAGAGAGTGGTGTTTTTGTTGTGTGTGTGTGAGTTTGGTTTGTGAACTGTGCAGAATCAGCCTCACATGGAAGGCATGGAAGGCAAAGCAGAGGAAGAGAAGGATTAACGGGAAAAGAAGACGGAGAGGCGGAGAATGGAAGTTGAGTCGGGGTGCAGTTGGGGTATAAATAAACGTTAACGTGACGGGAGGAGCGAGAGAGAAGAGGGTTGAGAATTAACCATGGTTAGGTTAAGTTGGAGTGAGTTAGTGTTAGTGATAGTGTGTGTTTGTGTGTGCGTGCGGTGGGTTGTATGGAAGGGTGAGATTCCAAGGAGTTGGGCGTGAGCGGCTCCGTGTCTCCGCGGATGGATGTTCCTCCACCGTTGGATTCTTGGATTCTTTACATTTTCTTTGGCCTTCACACAATTCAGATATTGATGGGTGCCTGTCCTTTTCACCTCCTACTGTTACTTGCCCTCCATTTTTCTTCATGCAACTCTCCTAATCTTCCTTTTTTTCTAATTCAGACAATAATATTATTTCTACAACATACTACTATTTTTATTCTTTTTATCATTAAAATAAACAACACAGAATTCGGAATGTTTCACTTTTGCCACTGAGGGACTAGAATATATGTTCCCTGTAGCTCGTATTTTCGGTAAAAACTTACGGATTTAGCTTCACTACAGTTTTTGTAATAATTCTGGTGCATAAGTATTTCTAGAAAATCATGAGCGGTCTTCTTGATACATGGAGAAAAAAAAATAGATAAGAAATTAATAGCTCAGAAATTAAATAATGATAAACATTATTCCCCGAAAAAAAAAAAATAGATAAAAAAAAAAAAAAAAAAAAATAAAATAATAATAAAAAATATTATCCAAAAAAAAAAAAATATATATATATATATATAAAAGAAATCATTTATATCATAAATAATTTTTCGTTTTGTGTTTAAAAAATAGAATAACTTTAGAAGATGCACTTTTGCTTTCTTTACAGTTACAAAATATAAAATTTTGTTTTTATTAAACCATCACAAAGGAAGAGAATCACTGTGAAATAGTTGTCTACAGTTACTTACTGATTCACTCACTGATTTTACTTTTTTTTTTGCGAGTAGAAATTGATCGATGTGAACCCTATTTTTTTTTTATCTCCTTTATACCATGTTTCATTACAATCAGACAACTCTATTTTTATTTCTTCACTATATCACATCTACCAAGGAAATTCTAAATTACAGTGAATATATTTTTATTTATTTTTTATCGCACTGGTGTTTCTTTTGTGATTATATAGGGAATGTAATTAAGCGGATTTCTTATGTGTTGATTGATAACCGTCATGTGAATGTATATCGAATGTATCTACATTTAAATTTTACATTTATGTAATTTCTTATTGATTAAAAACATAGGTTAAGTTTATTTAGTGGTTTTTTGTTTTATAAAATACAAATGTAATCTTTAAATTATTCTCAATATTTATGGGGAATGAAATACAAATTTACATAAACAGAAATTTCGTATTATAAAAAAAGTATAATTGAATTAATTTAAAAATGGATATCTAAATTTATTAAATATTTTTGTCTTGCAGGTTCTGTTCTAAAAAATGACAATTTTCTGAATCTTATCTCAATTTTTTTTATCTGATTCCAGGTTCACATAAAGTTGCAAATAATTTTAACATAGGTTTAAAGGTAAAATCGCCATAGAATTATCTCGATTGTGATATTTTGTTTAAGCGTAAAATTAATGAAAAAAGGAAAAATTTTGTGGGATTGTTTAATTTTGGGGTAACAAAAAATATGAATATTAATGATTTCGGATGAATGAGTGATCTCTTAAAGTATTAGAGAGAGATGACGTGTATTTTTGTAAGCGTTTATGTAGTTTAAAGATTTTCATATTTGTCATGAAAAAGATTATTGTGTTATTTAATTAATCAATTTAATTTATATAGAATAATATAAGTGATTTAATATTTTATTTTAATTTATCTATTTAATTAGGTTTTTTTATAATAGATATATTTTATTTATGTTTTGTGATTTATAATTTTGATTATGAGTTTATGGTCTCATGTACTATGTATTTATTTATTTTATTTTTAATAGTGAAAGTACACACACGTATATATTTACAGTGAGGTTAAATCATTCCATTAGTCTTATCGTTGTAAAAAAATTTCAAGTGGATCTACTTTTTTAATTAGGTCCTAAAAATTTTGTGTAATTAGGTATTCTTTGGTAATGGTACACTAACAAAGTTAACTGTGTCACGATTTAGTACTTGGTTTTTTGTTTTTTTTTAATCTTTTATAACTAAAAAAATGAAAAAAATTTGTCGCGTGTCAAGTTGATTGTGTGCCATGTGACAGAGACAGTGCAATGTGACAGTGGAAGTGTCACGTGTCACTATTAAATGTGAAAATTTTTAATTTAATCCCTATATTTGTTATTTTTATCTAAATTTGGGTTCCAATTTTTTTAAAACTAAAGGAGTTTCATCCGTATTCAAATTGAGACAAAATTTAACATTTATATAAATGTCACAATGATCTTTCTAATAAGATAAGTTTTTATTTTACATTGAACTTTATTTTAATATTGTTTCAAATATTTATATATCAAAATTTTATAAACAAATGTTAGAGTTGATTTAAAAATAACAAATTGATAAATTGAATTGTAAAATTTTAAATAAATATATTTATTTTAAACTATTTTAAAATTTTATATTTGATTTATAAATTTGTTTTTTAAAGCAACTCTAATATTTATCTGTATTTATATAATATATATTTAAAATAATTTAATTAAAGTTCTATGCAAAATATACATTTATATTTTGTTAAAAATATCAATTATAATAAAAATACTATCGTAAAATTTATATGAAAATAAAATTTGGAACATGGATAAAATTGATTCAATTTTTAAAAAATTGGAATCAAATTGAGACAAAATAACAAATACAAAAAGTAATTGAGACTTTTCACATCCAATAGTGACACATGACACTGCCATTGTCACATTACACTACCTCTGCTAAGTGGTATAACGTCAGTTTGACATGTGATAATTTTTTTTAAATTAAAATTTTTTAAAGAAATTAAAAAAATATGTGTTGACACGTGATACATAGTTAACATTGTTAGACAACTCTATCATTACTCGATCAGATGTGTCTTACAATACATATTAGACAAGTTTGTCCATACACATTTAGGTGAGTGTAGCAATACAATGTGTTCATATACTGATTATACGAGTCTAATAATACATATTAAACTAGTATATCTTTACATTGATTTATTTATAACGAATATATTTTATATACTTTTACATAATCTATCATTTGTGTTTTTAGAAAATTTACTCTATATTTTTAACATGTTATATTATTTATATTTTAAAAAAAATTATTCTTTATTATGCATATATAAATATATATTTCTAAACTCATGAATAATTACTACATTGATTCTATTAAAAATTTAAGTATAAACTTAAAAATATTATTATTTTTTAAATATTTTTTAATATAATATATATTTAATAATATAAAAACATATACAAAGAAACATCAATCCGTATGGACATATTAAAAATAGTTTTATTTTTTATTTTTAAAAAACAACCTGAAGAAATTAGACAAAGTTTGGCTGTCCAATATAAATTAGTTTATTTTTTATTTTTTATTTATTTTTGTATGTAAACACTGTCTACTTTGTACTGAAAAAGAATTAAACTCAATTGGAATCCATACAAAATAAAACTCTCTTCTGACCCTTTTAAAATGAGGATATCTAAGATTTGTGACAGCAGTTCATATATTGAACAATTACGACAATTTTTCTAATTTAATTCATTTGAATTATTTTGAAAAATAAAAGTTAGATAGTTTTGAACTTTAAACTGATAACTTAATTAAGGGTATTGAAGCACTGTAAATAATTTAGTTTGCAACTAAAAATAAAATAACTTTTCAAAAACTAACAAAAAATTAAAAAATAGTACAATTTACTAGGACTTCCGTGCTTAAACAAATGCAATGGAATTGCGAGAACGGGCTTGGGAAAGTGGTGGGTATTTTACCAATGAGCATAGAATGACGTGCACATGCACGAGTCTTGTAAAGAAACAATTCCGCAGCAAGTGCAAGGCTGTGAGGAGCTAACGTGGGAAAAGGGTATAAAAAAAAATTATAAAATTGGAAGGGCCTAATGATATATAATATTTAACACACTAATGATTGAAGGTTTGGTGTAAGATCAGGAAACAGAAGCAGTGTTAGCGTAGCATTTAAATTGCACCAAAGTCAATTTTTCTTTAGTTTCTATTCTCCCCAACAAGCAGCACACAGATTTTGCCTCAACTTCTCCTTCAGCTCTTATAAAATTCAAACCCTTCTCGTTTTTCTAAATCAAAACTTTAATTTTACAGCACAGTTAAATGTCCAAAACAACATCCTATTCGGACACACATCAAATATTTATTTCGTAGAGAACACAAAACCAAACCCTAGTTACGCCTCTGGGAAACACTGTATATATTCTTTGTTTTTTTTTATTTTTTTATTATTAGATTAGTACTGTTATCACTGTTATGTGCAAACCTAAACCACCGACCCTGCATTGTCGTGGGGTTATTTGATGTCGTGTCACTTTTTTCATAAAATAAGACACAAGACACGTCTAGCTGATTAAGCAACGTCTGATTCCTTTCTTTATTGTATTTTTCTAATAATGACGATTCCATTGCTTTTCCGCATTCATTCCATTCATTGGACAAATAAATATATCAATATTTTGTAAGCATCGGCCAACAAGGCCAGCTTCTAATATTTATACACGGACATATTAAATGGAAAAATTTAACTCTAGGGTTACATATATTTTTAATTATTAAAAATAAAAATAAAAATTATTTGTTTTAAATTTTGATATAATATATTTTTTTTAATTTTAAAAATAAATAAATTTAATATTAATTTTTTTGACCTATCAATATATTTAAGATGTTATTTGAGTTATTTATATTGTTGTATCATCCAGAGAATGGTCGACCTCAACATGCTAATTTGAATTTCACTCGATAAATATTTATCATAAAACAACGAATTTTAGTTACAGGTCGAGGTGACGAGCATTTGGGCCGAGGTGGCCGAGATGACGAGCATTTGGGCCAAGGTGGCCGAGGTGATGAACACTTGGGCCGAGGTGACAAGCAGGATTTGGACCAAGTACGATGTGGACCGAACAAGATTTGGGTCGAGGGAGATTTGGCCAAGGTGGTTAGTTCATTCCTAAAAAGAAGAGATTTAATATCCAGCGGAAAAATAGCAATTAGTTACTGATATTTTGTCACACTAACACGTCTTCCTACAAATCAGGTAGGTAGGAGTCCTATATAAAGGAGAAGAGAAGAAGAAATAAAGGACCTTTTTTTTGGAACCAGAACTACTGAACTCTAGAAAAGGGAAAACGCATATTTATCAGTGTAAGAACCAGAGAGGTAATTTGTTCTTCATTTTCGTCTTCCTGATATTCGAGACCGGAACAATTGTATTTATATATTTCAATTCAAATGACTGTATATAATTATTTCGATACACTTGATAAATCGTACATCTATATCGTTTAAAAATCGAAGTCAAACACAATTTAAATATTTATTTTCCTTTCAGATATTCTTGATAGTATAAATATTTCTATTTTTTCACTCTCCAAGATATTTTCTATGGAAAAACTTACTTTTAGAGTTTGAAATAAAATTGTAAATTTTTTCCAAAGTTGACTGAACAGGAAAAAACGAATATTAGCGAAAACACATATGAAAAGATGCGTGTGGAGCTTTATATTTGCTTAAAATTCCTCACTCTAATTGCTACTGCCAGCAAATCTTTGACGCTGAACACTTCATCTTCAACATATAACATTTTCTGTTCGCATCGATTAAAACTAAGATCAAGTTATACTATGTAACTAACGATCTTTTTACCGCTTAAACTCTAATCCTCGTTTTCTAAATTGAACACAATATTAAATAGAGGTAGAAAGGATAATCCAATCCATATACGAGTATTATGATTCTTTCGAAGTTTTCATAAGAGAAACTACATCTTTAGACTCAGTCATAATCAAGATTTAAATTGAATCGACTCCGTCATACTCTGCAACTGAAACGTCGCTTTTGAAGACAATATAATTGCTATGTAATGATGAATGCAAAAACATGCACACATATATATATATATATATATATATATATATATATGCATGGCCTCGTTCATTCTCATCCTCTGCACATGAACTTGTTGAGGTCGTGACACCCACCTCATCAACTCGCTGTTGCACCACAACTGTTGAACGTTTTCATGGGTGAAAGTGGCAGAGAAGTTATAGGTGACATTAATTATCTTATAAATCTTATGAATTACAATTATGTTGTTTGAATTGTTATATTTTTAAATAGAAAAAGTTATGTTATGATTTTTAGCTTAGTTGTTTAGTCTGGTAGTAAAAACTCAAAGATTCTTTTAAATTAAATTTTCAGGACAATTTGTAGTTTAAAAATGTATAAGCATGCGTTTAACAGGTGAAATAATTGTTCCGTACCTTTTTTTTTTCTTCTCAATTCAATAAAACTATGGCGTGCATCCATGCCTCCACCCCCAGACAATTAAAGGTCATTTAAGACAGTAAAATTAGTCAGCGAAGAGGTGTGTGTGAAATTCTGCTTAACCTGTTGACATTAAAACTTTTCTGACATTTGATTATTTATCGGATAAAATTATAATATATATATATATATATATATATATATATATATATATATATATATATATATATATATATATATCAAAATTTCACTTTGAAACATAATTCGTGAGATTGAAATAAATATAAACCTAGTTATTAAATGTTTTAATCAAGATAGATTTAAAATAATTGGCATTAATACGAAGTAAACACCTTTTAAGACAATTTGAATAACAAAATTTGATCTTGAAATATAAATATTAATAGGATAATAATATTTTGACCTACATTTTATTTTTATCTATTTTTAATTTGTTATTTTAATCATTCTTTAATTATCATATTATATCATTAAAAAAATTAAAAATAAATAATTAAAGAGACATTAGAATAATAAATTAAAATTAAATAAAAATATATATCAAAATATTGTTATTTATATTAATATGCATCGTGAGTTATTTGTACACATCAAATTATTAGTTTCTTTTATATATATATAATGTTATTAAAATAATTTTATTTTCATAAAGCATTTTATAGATTCAAATCTTCTAATATGTTAAAACAAAATCTGGTTGGTTAATGATTGTAGCAGTTGTTGCAGAGAGATTTGAGTTTTGTTTCAGATGCCAGATTTATAGTTTTTCATTTTCCTTTTGCAATTGGATTTAAGTAAAAGACTCTAGAGATTAAAATATTAACAAGTACAGTTAAAATATTGATAAAAGAATATAGTTTATTGCAATAATGAGTAGGAAATGGCAGTGATGAAGTTCTGAGAATGATAAATATTGTGAGTTGATAATGAGATGTGGAATAAAACTCCCATTCAACGTGCATTAACAACGAAATTAGAGTAAAAGAAAACACACTAAACAATTAATGAAAAGTTGATTAGTCCATTGCGATGGGTGAAGAAGAGAGAGAGAGAATGAGGCAGCAGTTCTAAACCAGAAGCATCAACATGTCCTTGTCGTGACAGACATGGCATCTTATCATTTTGCTTCACTTTCTTTTTTCTAATTACATCTTGTTAGAATTTACTACTTTAGGAAATGAAGAAAAAAGAGAGAAAAATAAATAGAAGATGATATTTTTAGTGAAAAATGAAAGGAAATATTAAAAATATGAATAAGTACGTCTCTGGTTTGATGATGAAGAATTCTTATCCTGTCACTCTCGGCTGCATTGGATGGAATTGCAGGCAACTTCTATCTGATGACTGATCACTGAGTCACGGTGTTGACTTTAGCGACAGAAACAAAGTTTCTTCTTCTTTCTTCTTCCCATCTAATCTAGTTATCCATGCAAGGACGGTGACCTACCTCCATACCAGTTATATTAAAAAAAGTATTACCTTTTAACCTCCTAATTTTCACATTCATTGTATGATTAAACTTCTCATAAATTCAATACAAAGAATTTTCACTAAAAGTTTTTTCTTTTTAAATATTCACTAAGAAAGATATAACAATAATTAGATTTTAGTTAAATTTACATAAGAGACGACTGATACTATCTCTAAATCAAAATTTTAAGATAATTGATTTATGAAACTTATTCTTTATGTAATGCTTAAGTTTTTCATTTCCACACACTTAAATTCACCTTTAAGTTCTCAACCGTTATCACATGACATTATTGATGTAAGCTTATATGTACGGTGAAAAATGTCTCTATTAATGACATGGATAATGCATATGAAATTTATGAAAATCTATTGAGTGAGTACTGGAATACTATGGTAACTAATTATATATTAAGTTCATAAGCTCATCTTATCATCGTGAATAAATTTACTTATAATTTAAATAGTTGTTGGATTATTATATCAAACTTTATAAAGTACAAGAAAAACACAATGGTGGAAGGAAGTTAAAGTTAAACTACCAATGTTGTTTTTCATGAATAAGACGTTGAATTATGATGAGATGTTTATTATTAGTTTTTTCAGATGTCAAATTTTAAAAAATTATCTTGATATTAGAATATATATATATATATTATATAAAATTGAGGGAGGTTGCATATATAAGAAAACAATGTTATATTCTTACAATATAGAGACTTCATAAATGTATTTAGTAAATTTAAAATTATAAATAAAATGTATAAATATATTTGGGTCTTAATGTTTAGGGTCTGATGAGGATTGCTTATTTATTTGGGTGGGTTATTGGTTGAGACTTTACAGGGAGGTTTTTGTAACTTTATTTGGAGGATGTGATATTGAGATTCTTTTCTCTCTACCATATAAATATAAAATCTCTACAAGAAATTTCGCCATCGCAGACGTCGATTTCAAATTTCACCTCTAACAAAAGGGGTAAATTATAAAACTCTATTTTGGAAAACTGCAATCACTATTCTTTTGTAAGAAGCTTTCCATAGGGTCCGCGCATCAACATCAAGCATTGCTTATTGACATATGAGCCGTCCAAACCCTTCAAATTATGCTTCATGCCATGATTTTACCTATGATTTATGAAAACGTGCATATAAACATTCCCAGCTTCATCATACGTCCTTTTTTTCACCAAGAAACAATGATGAAAATCAATCATGTTAAATTTTTTAAGCCTGAACATGACAGTTTTATGTAAATTACTACTTTTTTTAGTAAGTCTGTAAAGGAGATAGTGGTCTGAATTTACATGTACGTCAGACTAACAGATTTAAACTTTTAAATAAAAAAAGTATATAACTCTAAAACATAACAATAATGCAAATAAATTTGTTTCTCTTCAAATGATTTTTATATGGTATATACATATCTATTTAAAAGATTTAATCTAACTTATTTAGTAAATACATGATCCACTGATATAGCTTGATATGATTCTATCCAAAGTGAGAGAGAACTGTTATGCACTATTGCAGAGTGACGTGTGAAGTATAATCTGGTTAGAATTACCCAGGGAAAGGTGCTGAGTTAACTTATATTGGAAGGTAAGATGTTAAATAATAAACAATGTACAGAATTGAGGAGCATCATCAATTATAGAAAAGAAAGAAGAAAAAAAAAAGGCGTAATATATTAATCTCCACAATAGAAACAAAGAGCTAAAATCATGGTAAAAATGTAGGCAATATCCTAAAGATTCCGATATGTGGGTCCCTGTATTACCAACATACATTTGGATTAGCTTGAGTCCGATTCCACCAACAAATCATGATGTTGATGGCTAGGTCCCCATGTCTCTTAATATAAAGTAACTTGCTTGGTTGTCCTTCCTCTTCAAATCAATCGGCATCTCAATTCTCGAGTACACAAATTCTGTTTAATTGGACTATTCTATCCGATGATTTTAACAAAACTAGATTTTCACAGTTTCACATGTATTATACACGTATTACTTCATGTTTATATAATTATTATAAAATAAATTTTAAGTTTAACTTAATCTCACAAAATTAAGTTGTAAAATGTAATTTGCACTCCACTTATATATTATAAAATTGTCTTAACTCTAGTTATGTGGAACTTCCAACACATTTCTCAAGTCAAGGTACATCTTGTGCGTCGGACTAGAAATGGATGGTCTGATAACAACCCGATAACGGATGAAACAATATGCTTAAGAAATTTTCTTCAGATAGACTTTAACCTAGTTTTAATACCATGTTCTCATACCATATTAAGAAGTGAATTTTAAACTCAACTTAATCTCACAAAACTGGTTTGTAAGATGAAATTTACACCTACTTACATACTATATTGTCTTAATCTAATATAGGTATATATAGATGTGTATATATAATTGATGTGAATATGATTCTTACATACGCATGGAGTAAATTTCGAAGGATTAATCGGATGGTCGATATGCAACACAGATATTATTCCCTCACGAGTGGCTTAAGCTTTACCTAAAATTACCTAAGCAAAACTATTATACATGGGTATAAGCGAAATCAGATTGTTCATTTAACCAAAGTAAAATAAAACAGAAAAAAAAAAGTGTACGAAAGTTTAAAACTTACTAGGATAGTGAGTGGTCCTACCCACTAGATGAAACAAAGTTGCTGCCACCCGCCACTGTAAAAAACACCACTTTTTGCATTTACACCTGATTTCTGAAAGTGAAGGTAACATGGACACCATTAAGAGAATCTTCACACTGAAAACACTCACGTACTATTTATTTCATGCAACTAGCTTAGAGTTTGCGAGCACAGAAACGCTGGGTACGGTCTAAAGGTGGCGATTCCTTTTATGGATGGAGAAGCCTCGGGGAACAGAAGGGACTCTCCTTCAGACTCTATAGCATCAAGCAGGTTGATCTCTTTCTAGTGAATTTCTAATCATAATTTTTTTGTAGATATAATAAACTGCAAACTTTTTCCAGCCATAATTGTAGAGCAATTTTATACTGACCACTTGCAAACTGACAATGATACTACGATGTAATAGAATTAAAAATCTCTGTTGACAAAAAAAGATATCGTTCGGTGGAACACGAGAAATCAGAATTTCGTCAACCCGAAACAATAATCAGCGTTTAAATGGTAAGCGAATTCAACTTTCATGTAAAAACTGCCTTCTGGTTGAATAAAGTTTTCAGGTGCACCAGTTCTTCTGATTCCACATGAACAAAACGAAAAAAAAAATTCAATCGTTCAATCAAATACTCTATAAGCTATACTGTATTACGTAAGTATTAAACACTAATAAGATTAAATATATTGCTTGTCCAATTTGCGATCCCCCTTACCAAAATTCCATCAGGTTCGAGCCACTCGATTGCTGGATTGGTTTGTTTTAGTTTAACGAGACTTGGTCTGCATGAAAGTGCCTTTTGAATCATATCTATTAGTATCACAACCTAAGCAAACTTGACTTGGTTGTGCATGTTTAGCCACAAACAATCTAAATTAAGCAGCAGTGACGGGCACTGAACACCATCGTAATCACCATTTAAACAAAATACTATATTTAAAAGTCTATATATTGGGTTTCGTGCGTTGTTAATTTTACCAGGAAAATTAACATTATTTTCTTATTTGTCTTGGACCATCGACAATTAGAAGCCATTTCAGACCCCAATTAGTTTCAATCGAGCCACACAAAAACTTCTACTCACAAGTGACTACTATTTATTTCGCACACAAGGAAGTGCCATATCTATTATTACAAATCGGAATGAATACGTGTTTTTCACTATTTTAGAGAAGAATTTTATCCTCTCTTGCACTGGTGACAAGGGACTTGAGTGGCCAACAAATAATCACTTTTACTCCGTTGATGAAAACAGATATATGTTTCAACATCAAAAGAGAATGAACAATATCTAAAAGTTTCTTTGGACCATCCAAAAAGAAAAATAAAAAAAGGTACAAATAACTATTTATTGTTTTGACTTCCAATGTAGAAATTTGAATCAATTATAGAATAGTGAAATATAAACCAAACACATACCAAAACACTAATGCTTGGAATGATCAAATTCGCAAGGTAAAACCATACCACTATACTTTAAATAAGTAATATATGTTAAGTTGATGCTAAATATTAAATAGAATCAATTTGTAATGTCGATTGTAAATCCTACATTCTTATGTCAAACTTTGCATAAAATATCTGCGCATTAAACTATCTAAAAACTTACTTAACCGGTTTATAAATTAATTTGATCGACATAAAATATTTAATTAATTACTTTAAAATAATTTATGTTGAAGTTTTCAACTTAAATTAAAACTACTATAGTTAGCTCTACAATTGTTTAACTTTTTTATTAGTATCCCTTACATTTTGATGCATTTACTTATAATAATATTTGTAGTATTTATTTAGTTAATGATTTTTTTATTTTTATATATTTTAAACTAAAATTATATAATATTATAAATTAAAGTAACTAATTTTTCATGATATTTACATAAAAACCACACAAAAAAATATAAGAATAGTTTAAATTGAGAGACCAAAACATTAAATTTAAAAAAAAAAAACTGATTAATACTCATCTGAATAACTAGTTTAAATAACACGAGTAAAAAATATATACTTGACTTCCAAAATAAATATAAGTACTAAAAAAAAACTAAGTTATATTCAACAAAAACTAAAATTACGATTAAATAATTTTTTAAAAAAATACAAAAAATCTATTTATATAATATAACTTATGCATCTAAATCTTTTTAGATTCACTAACAATAAACTATATTATTGACTAAAAACTTACATATTAGAAATTTATCAATTAAAAACTAACATAATTCATCTAAAAATTAACTTATCAACTACAAGTTAATTTTCTCTAACAAAGCCTACACCAATTTGTTCCAATAAAATGTTCAAATTGCAAAAGACTAAAAAATGACGTCGTTCTAAAAACTTGGTAACCATATGGGATGCATCATGAACCTGGAATTTAATCCCAAGAAATGGTGGTGGGAAATGATATTGATTATTGCAATACATACAAACAATTTTTTAATAAATTTTGGAGTGGGGAGTAAAATTTCTCTCCTGGAAGAGTTGTTTCAAACAACTGAAGATGCTCCTAGTGCGTTAATTAGAGTTCAGTAGAATGATGGGATCACCTCTATGTTGAAATATGCAGCTAGGGTCCTCCGTTTAGAGGTAATCCAGGGTTATTTAGAAATATGCCTAAGAAAATAGAAAAGGATTCTAGAAAGAAAAGGTGGTTGTTTCTAGTGGCCAGGCATGATATTAATGGGGTAGAAAGAATATATTGCATCGATGGGACCTACTCCCATTCCGATCAACCGAATATTTAAGATAGGCCATATTGAATTGATATTCTCTAAGTGGACGGTGAACGAGGCAACACTACATGCATGCGTTTGCTGAGAGTAAGCGAGTTGTACTTAACGACATTGACCACCCATAAGAGTTTGGGTACTTACACTCAGAATGAAACAGTCCCCACAAACTAAAAAGCAATACTCTCTTATAAGATAAAAGGTATGAACTCTCTCTCTCTATAAAATGCCACCCGCTGTTGCAACCTTGGCTATCACAGCAGTTATATTTGAGCATTTGACAAAGTAAATATTAACCACCTTCTGCGGTAAACTATTTTAGGTCCTAAAATCCCAATAAAAAGTCTATTCAAAATTAAATTTGAAGACACGTGGCAACGTATCTCTTACAAAATTACAAAAGCTGATCCAAAAAACATAAGTAAAAAAGAGGTAGTTATTCACACATTATCCTAAATAATTACCCTTAAAACAGCCAAAATTTTCTTCTTTAATAGCTAGAAATTACCATATATGATGAGCTCAGTAATATATTGAAAGTGTTCGGTGGTGCTGCAGAGATGTGCACTGAACACCAGCAGCCCAGAGCCAAAGATCCAGCTCCACACTGAGAACCTGAATATAAAAGTCAGAGAGGCTTTTTCAGTTTCATATAAGATGAACAACTTGCGCACAAAACACATGAGCCATAACAGCGAAATTGCGCAGCATTTCCTTTTTGAGTAAATGTTTCTGGAGAAAAGATAATTTAACAAAAGGATTTAATTATTTTTAAAAAATAGACAAGCAACAAACCAGCAGTGAATTATTTTTTTTATGACGCTTGAGTTTAAATAACCTTCCAACTTTACATGCATTGGAAAAGGCCATAAGAGGGAGGTACTCCCGAAAGAAAAGACTAACCTGTCTTCCTGACTTTTTACTTATCAGCTCCCTCATTTTCTCCACCGCATGCACAGAGCAAGCCCGCAGTTCAACTTCCTCTTCAGTCCCTGGACCTATTTCTCCACTGGACTCGATAGTACTGGCCAGTGTTGGACTATATTTTAAAACACCAAGCTGCCGAAGCACAGCTGGGACAATATAGTCCGCCATTATAGTTAAAGAGCCGATGTCTTTAAACTCACCATATCCTTGGCCCCCAAATGCACCCCACAAATCTGCTGCAAATATCTGAGCCCTTTTGTATAAAAATACCTGGCGTCCCTTGTACACTGTATGGTCTCTAAAACCTAGAACCAAATAATATTGGAGTCAACAAATTAAATACTTTGCATAAAATTCATAGCAACTTCAAACAGATGCACACATAAATTGAGCACTATATATTTTAGAATTTGAGAAACAAAAGCTAAGCGAAAAACAGCTATACCAGGAAAATGGCGTGCAACTAGAGCGACGAGATTCACAGCTGATTTTCCACAGCACTGAACAAGATTGGATGCTTTACCCTCAAAGTTCCTTTCCAATTCACTCCCAACCTAGCAAAGGAAACGGACAGTAATACACAGAGTGCCATCAAACTTCCAGACATGCTTATTACCCAGAACTTAGTTAACAGGATTGATTCCAACAGAAACAGTGAAACTAAAAAAAGATGGATATGTGTTAAAGGTAGCACTGCTAATGATTTGTTTTACCTCGTGAAGTAACCTAACTCGTTCATCTTCCAAAGGAAGGGGTCTAGGCCACCTCAAAAGCTCGCGCAACTGTGGACCTAACATTATGAACTCATTTTGTAATTATACTATATTGGTAGAAAAAAATTTCTTCATCTACAGCATTGAAGCAATCACACCAACCATAAGACCAAGCAGACATATAAAGATTCCTTCTGAAAATACTGTAACTTAACCACAAATTTCTTATTTGATTTTATCATATGAAGAACTATAATTTCAAAGCTGTCAATGCTGAACCATCTTAAGAAAGCATAATGTGCCAAACAAAAAATTATTGCCTCCGACCTGTCAACATAAAACGAGCATTTGTTCACTGTTTGGGTCTAACTTCCTTTAAGTGAAACAAATGAAAATCAAGTGTACATGCAGTATCTATTATGTCCTTAACATAATTTTGACAAACGGTAGTTTCAGTTGATAACAAAAACATGAACTGAATTGAAATTACAACACTGTCGAAAACTTCGTCATTTCAATTCAAATGTGTGCACGTGACAAAATACTCTAGTTAATTTCTATACAGACAGTACGAGGTCCGAGTAGATTACCGGTGTACTTTTGCAGACGATCAGCATCGAAGGCAGATTTATCGTTTTGAAGAGCTGCCTTTAACCCAGATGCCAAATCGTCGTAATTCAAATCCTTATCTGTTAGCAAAAGAGAAGAGACGTCAACATTAAAAAGAATAGAAAGGATGGCACAGTTAACCAAGGATAAAAAATACATACACTAAAATGATGAGACAGTTCACTAATCACTACTTCTTTTCTTTGTCAATTAGAATGTCAACTAGACAAATGTCCGGATGATACCCTTCGAACCCAGCATCCCAAAAATAACCTTGACTATGTAAGATAAAAATGAGAACTAATTGTTTCTCATCATTAGCTAACCAAGGAAACAAAAACAATAGTATTCTAATCTCCCGTATATCAGATACTAACACACAGGCATTTTATCTAAATGTTCTTCATTTCTCATAATTTACATCAAGAAATTGAAGTTTATTATGACTTTTTATTCAAATATACGATAAACAGGGGAAGAAATGTAAGATAAAATCAATAATGAGATCTATAATTTTGAAAGCTAGGGTGATGGATACGTTTGTGAGCTGCAATATTTTATAGCGGAGTCCACTCTAAAAAATAGAACAACTGACTGTTGGTAACATACAAGTGGCTAACACACACAAACACGACACAGATAAACAGAAATAACAATCCAAATTCGCCACCTCCTGCATATTCGCAAACCATTTTCATATCTGTGAAGTGTCAACAACAAGTTCTGCGGGTAAATTGGCTTTCTTATTCTGTAGCACGATAATAAAGATAGCAATTAAAAGAAAATACAAAAACAGAGAGCCATTAACACTACGATTAAGGTACTCCAGGCGTGCAATTAATCAAGTCGTAATGTGAAAAGGTTCTAAGCATTATCAACGGGAAAAAAAAACGCAGCGTACCAGGCCAGAAGCAAAAATTTAAAGCGTCCAGAACAAACAAGTATTGGACGGTGAGTGGTCCATTATCGAAGTAATGAATCCCTTCGAAATCCCACTCAACCTTGGGAATGGACTCAATGGTGCTCACCACTTTCTCAATCCCTGAAAACGACACCGGAGGCAAATACGCATTATAGTTTCATTTTGGAGAGCATTATCGGAAGGTAAATAAGGAGGACAGAGAATGAAGGGAATGAACCTGCAGAGTCGACGAGAACGTGGGAGGAGCGGCTGGCGACCCAGGCGGAGGTAGCCCTAACATCCTCCATGGCGCTGTGAAGCTGAGGAGCGGAATGCGGCGTTTGCAATGAACCCTAACGAAAGGGTTTGAAAAAGTAATAAATATATAGGGTAGGCGCGGGTGAGAGTGTTACCTGCGTGGATGTTTGGCGGGTTTTTATGGCGTAGTAGAGAGGTGGCTTTCCATGTGCGTGTTGTTGGCGCCCAGAGTGTGAACCTGACCCGCTTTTCTGACCCTGTTTCGCGTTACTTGGAAAGTTTTTGGGCCACGAAACCCCACATTTTAAGTATACGGAGGATAAAGTTTCCATGCCCAGAAACCACACCACACCCAATCATATCACGTCATCCACCAACCAACCTTTTCAATCCAAAACTGCGCCTTAGGATTTTTCCACGTTTTTTCTATCCGCTCCATACAGGTATCCACACTTTACATTATAAAAATAAAATCATATAATCATATAATGAAATAATAATATAATGTTTTAAAATACTATTATCAATTCCGATTATGCCTAACAAACTTGCGCTTTTTTAAAAAAAAAACGAACTTGCTTTTATCACCTCTTTGCCACGTGAAAATTTTGAATTTTTTTTTCTTTTGAGATATAATTGTATATTTTTACTTTTAAATCTTTTAATAGTTTTAATTAGAAATAAGAGGAAGGTGAAGAAATACTCAACTTATGGATGTTTGTGTAGTTGAAGGGTTTTGTTTTACATGTAACTATTTTTTTCTTCAGAAGGTGCAGCATGTAACTGTTTAGCTACTTTCTCGTTCTTTTTATTTAGCGGGAGGAATGAAACTTTCCCTAAGATCTTTTTGTGTATTTGTTGTACTTTATTTGAAGTTAAATTTTGGAGTTTTTAGTCTCGGACTGGGCTTTCTATTTACTCAGATGGATTCTACTTTTTTTTATTATTGCTGCTATTCTGCTCTCTTTTTTTCATTATTTCTCTCTCATTGTCTCACATATTAAACCTCATAAGCCATCACTCACCACAACAATGTTTCCTTTAAGATTTCACTAACAAATCAATTACATTCGTTTATCCTTTACAAATAGATAACATTTGTAGCATGCTTACAAAAAATTGAAAAAAACAAATATATTACGCAGAATGAACTTATTAAAACAAAAACAAACAAATTCGACCATTCAAATAAATTGAAATATTTAATAACTGAATTACTTTCAATTGTATTCTCTTTATTTTTAAAATAATTAGTTTAGACGGAGTAATTAAAATATTTTGAATTTCAAATTCTTTGTTTGGATAAAATAATTGAATTTTTATTTTATGGATAACTAATTTTGCTAAATTTGACTGCGTCAGCTAGAGTTGAATTTAAACTGAGTCGGTCCCGATCGAATTTTGACCGTGTTGGCCCCAACAAAAATATGGCCATACTTGACCAAGACGACTTTTGATGAAATTCGACTAAATTTGGTCAAACCAGTCTCAATCAAATTTTGATCAAGTTTGCTCTTACCAAAATTTGATCGAATTCAGCCAAGTCAATCAAAGTCAAAATTTGGATGAATTTCGTCAAGTTCAACCGAGTCAGCCTCAATCGAAATTCAACTGAATTCGACCAGTCAATCCTAACTGAATATCAACCAAGTCAACCCCAACTAAAATTGGACTGAATTCAACTAAGTTACTCACAACTAAATTCTTCAAAGTCGGTATTGGCAAAAATTTGGTCCCATTCGACCAAGTCGACTCTAACTAAAATTCAAGTGAGTTAGTTCCGCCATATCCTCACCAATAAAAAGTTCCACTACTTGTCAAATTTTAATTTCATTCATTTTGTAGTGAATTTTGAATTATATTTTTTAATTATTTCAAATATATTTAAAATTCCTAATTTTCAATCTCATTTTAATTTCTTCATCCAAAGTCCTTTTACTTAAAAAAAAATAATTCAAATTATCCAAATAAATAAATTATTCCCTTACATTTTTCATCCAAGCACAACATTAATATTTTTTTAGGAATTTGCTCAATAAAATAAGAATTCAATAACCGAAGTATACGTATCTTTAATTTGATGAAAAAATATTGAATAAAATTTACTTTTACTCAGCAAAAATTTCACAAAAGCTTTTTTTCGTAAGATGAATAAAATTAAATCCTTATGCGCATAAATTTTGTATACGAAAATTCGTTGCTTTTAATAAAAAACTTATTCCTGTTTTTTTTCCCATTCAAATAAAAACTGAATTTAATTTCTAATTCAACCAAAATCAATTTTCTCTCAATTTATATAATACCTTATCTTACATATTAATTACTGAAATAATTATTTGATTTAAATAATTTGTCTTCAAGCATTCGATTTTTAAATACCGCCACTTACTTTAACCAATCATAACTACATAGTCAAAACTCATTTAAATACAACATAAACAAAATTATTTCAAAACATATAAATTAAATGTCATATGTTCATATTCTTTTACGGTATAATTTTTTCTCAAATTCAAATATTTTTAAATAATACTACGTGCAAATTTATAAGCAGATCAGTGAAAAAAACTAGTATATTTCAATAAAAATTTTGTATTAAATAAGTTCTCAATAATTTTGCATCGCCTCGTAACTTTATATTGATATAAGAAGGATTTGACAATTTTAAAGAATTTTGAAGTTCTTTTGTTGACAACATTTTTATTGTTGTAATCACATTTTTATATTCGTTCAAAATTATAATTTTTCAATTTTTTTATTTAAAAAATAACAACAAAAAATTATTCTTGTGTAAATAAAGGACATGATAAATAAAGTCCCATTTTTGTAAGAGATTAAATTTGATCCTTATTTATGATCATTGGAAAATAAAATAATATTTTGAATTGTATTCTTTAAAATTTAAAATACAATTCAAAGTTAGAAGACATTAAATTATATTTTGTATAAATATCTTTTATTTAATACTTGATTAGAGTTTAGAGTTTAAGATTTAGGACAAGAACATAAATTACTTATTTAAAATTATAAGTTGAATTAAATATTCGTAGAAATATTATTTTTCCTAAAACAAATGATTTTATAAACATATCTTTTTTCCTAGAAAATTATTTAATCATATATTTAAAACATATTGTTTTTACAATACATTGTATAAATATAAATTATTTCCCTCATTAATACATCCAATTAAATCTATGTGATATGATTTTGTCACAACTAATTGTATAATTAAAGTTATTTGTTTTTTTGTAAAATTATATACATCATAAAATATGTTTTATTAGTATTAATATTGTAGTTTTAATATATATTAATTAACTTACATATTTTTTACAATGTCAATTTTAAACGTATAAATAAATTTATAAAAGTAAAAGTAAAATTTAGATTTAGTTTACCAGACAAAATACCTTATTTCAGTACAAACATCGAAACTATTTTCGTAAGAACTTTTAATTAAATACATTACTTTTGCACAAATATCAAAATTATTTTTACAATAAATTTAATTATTAAATATTTTTGTGAGCAAACGTTAAACTAATTTTTATATTAATATATTTTAATTATCTATAAAATATAAATATTGACATAAATTAAAGAATATTTATTTTAAATATAATATAAATAAATATTTATTAAGTTTAAATGTCAAGTATAAACATTTACATTGGTATGTCTTTTATAATGTTTATTAATAACTTTAAATATTTGTTTTTTAAAAGTATTTCATCAAAATACCTATTTTAAATTGTTTTAATTAGTTGTAAATAGTGTTTTGAATTCAAATTTATGTTTAATTGACAGGATTATAAATTATAATTGAAAAAATGCCTTATTTTATAAAGACTACAAATTCTTACGCAGAATTTGTCATTACATTTTGAAAAATGCTTTCATTTAGAAATATTTAAATATATTTTTGTTTATGGCGTATATGGTTTAGTCAAATGTAAAATTCTGGTTAGAAATTCTCCAACAAAAATATCCAAGATTGAAGGTAGGCAGAAAATTTTTTGTACTTCTAATTTCTTGAAGTAAGGTTGTTAAATAGTGTCTAAATGTCATAATATTAGATATAATAAAAACATTAAAGTTCTATATTTTTAAGTACTATGTTATTACACAATTTTGTCTAATGTTTAGTATTATTGTTATTTATGATGAAAAAAAAAATATATATATATATATATAATTTAAATTACGTAAGTTTAGATAAGTATTTGATTATTTAATAAGCCAAGGTACGGATTGGACTTTGATATCCACTTTTTCCTAACTGGATCCATGGACGGAGGTATAGGCCGAAGCCAGGCCCAAGATAATTAACATGTGTCCAATTATATCCTTATTCAAAAAACAATGATTTTTTGTTTTTTGTAAAACTTTGCAATTTACGCTTTATGCCTTTGTACAATTTGACCTTGTCATATTAAAATTGCTTTAGTTTTTCCAAATGACCACTTAGTGTTCTCTTTTTCTTATATATGCATCATAAATCAAGATTGTTGTAGATCTTGTATCCATTAAGACCCAAATCAACCAAATTACTGTCAATTCATAACAAGACCCAAAAGGGATTCGATACACATGATAATCAGGAAAATGGCAATACAAACAATTCAAAAACTAGTTTCTTTCTATAAAGGCTTACACGTTAGAAAAATACAACTAGCTTCTTTATACAAAGGCTTACAAGTAAGAAAATTGGGGAAATTTTTTGCTTTTTTTATTTATAAAAGAAATATATAATTTTTATTGTTACTTTGTCCATAAATCGATTTTTATCTTGAATTTCTTTCTTTAAAATATTTATGGAGAAACTTTCTAAAGACCTGAATGATTCTAAATTCAAATGGATAACTTTTTATGTGAACAGGGGTGACAAAATGGATCGGTTCGGCCTGTTTTGGTCCGGCTCCTGTAGCTCGTAAAAAACGGGTCGGGTCGGATTAGCCCGTTAAAAAAAAACAAGCTAATAATCATAACTCGTCCCATATTGGACGGGCTAACATGTCAGGCTGGGTTGGCTCGTCCATTTATTTTTTCTTTTTTTTTTTAGTTTTTTAAACTTTTTTACTTAGTTTTCAAATTTTTCATTTTTTTATTTTTAAAATTTGTTTATACATACATATAAATTATTATTAAAGGCATATTTAATCAAATAAAATATGATTTAGATTTTTAATTGATTAGTTAATGTTTTTAATTAGATAAATTAAAATAATTATTAAATTTATATATTAAATTATTCAATTATAAATAATAATTGAAACTTAATTTGTAGGTGTTAATGATATAAATTACAATACTATTATATATTTACACATTTAAAAAATATAATATAAAAAATTAATATTTTTTGTTACTTTTATTTTATTTTATTTTTTTAAAACGTGTCAACGGACCAGGACGGACTGGACTCGTACTTTGACCCGTCAAGTTGACGAACTGGACCGAACGAGTCAAAATGGATTGACGGGTTGAAATCTTAAACCCAATTCATTTTTTTTAACACGGATTGACGAACTGGCCTGTTGGACCCAGTTTTGCCACCCCTGTCTGTGAATCATTGTAGAGGTGAGAAAAATGAAAGAAATTTTAAAGAAATTATACTAGAGATGTTTTATAAATTAGTTTCTGTGTAAAGGAAGTGTAATTAATTTGTGAAGAAATTGAGGAGGGGTGAAAATGAGAGAGATGAGAGAGGTAAAGGTGGAAAAGACAAAGATCCCTACCTCAGAAGAAAGCGACAGAGCACGGTCTCCAACTCAAGTAAAATTGAGGGGCAAGAGCCCTAGCGTTCTCACTTGTCGGGAATTCATGTGCCTTCGCTTTTTAAAGAATATTTTCCTCACACACTCACCTACTACATCAACGCTTCAACCTTCTTAGCCTAAATTGCTTAACGACAAATCTTCCTCCATCTTCCCATTTTTGTCTACTCTTATTACTCATTAACATCCCACACATTCACCTCTTTAAGGGATGTGTCCCTTCTTTTTTTAACTCTCTATTCCATCCATGCACATCAAACACATACATTTATACCTTCACCTCATTTTTTTAAACTAAATTAAACCATATTATACTAAATTCATTTCACAAGCCACTACCATATATCATTAAAAACGTCAAACTAGATTGAGAGAAAAGTGTTCGACTAATAATTTGGAGAAATAAACTTGATTTGATGGATGTAAAAGGAAGGATAGGAGAGATCATTAATTCAATTCCTCTCACTAAAAAAACTAACAAATTATATTATCGATAAAAAAAACTACATTTATAAAAACGTGAAAGAAGGAGTAAAAGTTTGGAAAAGAAAAATGTTCACGATTGACACATACCATCAATCTTTTATTATTAATACTAACAATTGGGAATATCTTTTACAAAATTCTTATATTTATATTTGTGTCTATCTACCTTGTGCATATTTATAATAATATTATTGTTGTTGTGATGTCCAAAACGGTCAAATAAGCATGAGATTTGAGTGTGAGATTCATATGGTTATATGACATTAATTTTATACATATAAAACATTTGACACCATTTTAATCACAAAACCTTAAGGCAATGTTGTTATAATCTTTATTCTTATATAGTGTTTAACTTTGTTTATTTTATCTAATATAAGACTTTTTGACTCACATTTGAACTATTTCCAATAATATAATAAATTAATCTTTTTAAAATGAAGAATTTTTTATGAGACACATGATATTGTTTGTGATATAAACACAATCTATTAATAGTACAAACACGCATTAACACGTTACTTATAAGTCTAAAAAGATTACATATATATATTCCACTAAAATTATATCATCTCATACTTGTTATTAACTCGTATATATTTATTAAAAAAACGCTTACTAGGAGTCTTTGTTAGTAATTCAAATCTCGATTATACATCAAGAATCTTTCAGTCCATTTCGAGAAATCCTTACTGATTTAAACTTGGGATAATCTTTGTATGTGGACTTTCTTTCACGATGATCCAGATCTCAATCACACGTATACAATCCGCTCAACCCATTTCAAAATGTGTGTGACCAAATTCGGTAAGAAGTGTGTGGATATTTTATTATATTAACCAAGCAGGTAATTTGATGATGCCGGAAATTGGCTTCTGAAATCTAATGACTAGATCCGCATGTTATCTTTCTGAAATCGGAGCGTGTAGGCACTCTCTACGATCGAGGATGCGGAAGTGAAGTGCCAGATAATAATTGGAGACAAGGTTAAGACATATAAATCCCGAGATCTTCGTGTTCGTGGGACATTTGGCGTATAATCCGATATTATGGAACAATACTCTGTGGGGACCATCTAACTCCCATCATCATAAACAATAAATATGCACTATAATCTACCATCTTATGAATTTGATTGCGTATTTAAATGAACTAAAACAAGGTCGGTATCAAAAAATGGTGATGAAAAGTTATCACTTTTGTTATGCAAGCCCAACAATTTGTGGTGAATTAAATATGAAGCTAACATGGTGGCTGCCACTTTTCAACTTCCCTCGAGTTTAGTCACCAAGTGATGGGAATCAGACAGAAGAGAAAAGATACCTAATTAATACTTGTAATATG
>Ga0209589_1003767_pt1 | contig 26456 bp, 19 predicted proteins | sample CowpeawhiteBW_FD_187525 | JGI IMG/M metagenome (GOLD analysis project Ga0209589, IMG submission 187525) | Root nodule microbial communities of legume samples collected from California USA - Cow pea white BW (SPAdes) (version 2) | ecosystem: Host-associated > Plants > Roots > Nodule | place: USA...
TATTATATTTGTTTTGTTTTATTCTTATTGTTATTTTCAATAAGTAAAATTTACATCATGATAAAATATATTTTTAATGTTTAAACTACATCATAATAAAATACGAAACATTAGTAAAAAAAAAATATAATTTTTCTAAGCGTTTTATTTAAAATAAATAATACAGTATATTAAAAATAGGGATGTTACAGATGACATGTTTGAGGTGGTGTTCCACCACGAAGGGAAACTTACATATGATAGGGAAATTTCCATATTGTCTTGTAACCTAGATCGCTAGAGCTATTTCGATGTGGTAAGTATACTGAGGGAGATGAGGTATGTTGGACAAAATGATTTGTGGTATTGTGTAGGAGGTGGTACAATATTGAGGATATGTTAGATATTTTGAATGATGATTATGGTGCCATGCATATGGTTAACATAGCTAGGCTAAATGGTCAGGTTCATCTTTTTGTGGTGCATAAGATGTGTGAACCCGAGATAATAGAAATGTCGGAATATAATGGACATGATTGACATGTAGGTGAGGTTGGTGGGGGTGGAGATAAAGGTGAATTATTTGAAGTGGGTGAGTTAGATGTTGCTGCAGGTGAGGATGGTGAGTGTGCACCTTAATGTGAGTTAGATAAGGGAATGATTTAGATGGTGAGTTACATGCTGCTGCTGGTGAGTGTGATTTAGATTAAGGGGTGATTTAAATGGTTACGATTGTGAACATGAAGGTTAGTTAAAGAAGGGAAATGACTTACATGTTGGTGTTGGGGGTGAATTTCAAGGTAATAACTGTGATGAACCTGAACTTGAACCTATTGAACATGAAGGTGAGTTTCATAAGGAAGGAGAATGTGAACCTGAACCTGTTGAACCTGCACATAAGGGGGTCATTATGAAGCTCAAGGTGGTCAATATGAACATGAAGTTCAGTTAGATAAGGAGGTTGGTTTAGACACTAGTGGTACGTATGATGTTGAAGCCTTGCCTAAGGGGGGGGTGAGTGTGTAGGTAATAGAGTTGTTCATCTTGAGAGTTGGAGTCAATTTGGATCGGATGGAAGCAGTGATAAAAGTGTTCATGGTTATCACAACGAAAGATTACTTGATGTATCAATTGATTATGATATAGAGGATGAACCTAAAAAATGGCAGGGTAATGTGGAGGTTGAAAAAGAACAATTAATTGGCCCTCCTACTAGTTACAGGGTAGGTGATACACCAAGTGAGGATAATGAGAACCAGACTTTGGTACAAGACAAAGGGTTGTCATATGATGAGTGGCAATCAGAAGAATTGAAAAGTGATCAAGAAATTGAAGAAGGTGATGTTGATGAAGCAAATAATGAAGAGGGTTATAAGAAATTTTCTACATTTTCAATGGCCAAAGCCATGGGTGAATATAAGTGGGAGGTTGGAACCTATTTTAGTAAAAAGGTAGAATATGTGGAAGCCATAAAAACTTATGCTTTGGAAAATGAAAGAAGTTTAAAATTTTTTAAAAGTGATGAAAGAAGAGATAAAGTGAAATGTCTTGGTGCAAAAGGAAAATGTCTCTAGTATGCATACTATGGCTATATGCAAGAAGTCAAAACATGGCAATTGAGGAAAATTATTGATCAACACACATGCAGTAGAGAATTTAACATTTATATAATTAATTCAAAGTAGTTTAGTAAGATATTTGAAAAGACAATTAAAGCTAATCCAAAAACTAAAGGGGTTGACATTCGTGAAAAAGTGAGCAGGAAATGGAACATTGTTATTTCTATGTGTATAACTTATAGGGTAAAGGCAATAGTCGTAGACAGTGTTGATGGATCATTTGCAAAACAATAGAAGAGGTTGTATGATTATGCACATGAACTTCTTAAAACTAGTCCTGGTTCAATACTAAAACTTAAGGTATAGTAGAATGAAGGTCAACCTATATTTTAAAGGTTTTATACACGTTTCAAGGCATGCAAAGACAGTTTCATGTCTTGTAGGCCTATTATCAAATTAGATGGCTGCTTCTTGAAAGGGAAGAATGGAGGATAGTTGTTAACAACAGAGATGGAAACAACCAAATGTTACCTATTGCTTAGGTTGTGGTTGAGGTCAAAAATAAGGATTCATGGACATGGTTTTTAGAGCTTTTGATTAAGGGCACAAGTGTGGCTGAATTGTGTGCATGATGTACATTCATTTTAGACCAACGGAAGGTAATATCACATGTTTCGTTGTTTATTACATTGATTTTTGTTTGAGGACTTTTATTCCATCTCACATATATGTATTTTCATTCAAACCACAAGGTTTGTTACCAACTATACAGGATCTACTCCCTGGAGTGGATCAAATTTTCTATGTGAGGCACTTGTATGCCAATTTTAGGAAGAACTTCCCTGGTAAAAGTTTGAAGCGTTTGATGTGGAAGGTAGTTGGTTGCACACACCCGGAAGCATGGGAGTAAGAAGTAAGGAACATAAAAGAAGTCAACAAAGATGCTTTCAAATACTTGATAGCAATTTCGCTACGGTATGCATTTAATTTTTACTATCTAAAATTTTTCTTATATCATGAACTAAACCATTTCAGAACCACACAACTATTTTGTTACTTATTGTAGAGTAGGTATTTGTCATGCTCTAGGTTCACAAGCACTTGCCAATGTGATACATTGGTAAAAAATGTTGGAGACCTTTAATAGTATTCTGGTTGAATCTAGAGCCAAGCCAATAATCATAATATTGGAGGAAATAAGTCTATATATGATGCACAAATGGGAAAAAAACAGAAAGAAATGTGCATCATATTCATGTTCCATCTATCCCAAAATTACAGTTGTGCTTCTATTATTGTAATGCTTGGTGTATTACTAATTATAAGTTTCTTTTTTAACCTTACAATTGGTCAACGGATAAGATATTTGAAGTTAAGCATGCCTCACACGTTGGGGACAAGCTTGTGGTCAACATTGATCAAGCATCATGCATTTGTAGGAAGTGGAACATCATTGGGATTCCATGTTGTCATTCCTTGGTTGTAGTGAAGTTTTTAAACATAAATGGAGAAGAATTTATCTCCAATTGGTAGAAGAAGTCCACGTTTGAAGAGACATATTCATCCATCATATTCTCCATCAATGGCCAGAACGGGTGGGACATTACATCATATCCTGATGTCTTGCCTCCTCTACAAAGAGCATTGCCAGGTAGACCAAAAAAGAAAAGAAGATTATAAGATTGGGAGCTAAGAAAGGATGATACACAAATGAGCAAAGCGGGTTTATGAAAAAGATGTCATATATGTAGGCATGTTGGACATAAGAAAAGCAATTGCCCACAAGCATATTAGGCATAATCACATGGACGTGGTTCACAACAACCAACCCAAGCACCACAAGCTTCTACTCAATCATCCCAACAACTTTCACAACCATTGTAGCTTTCTGATGCAGTATCCCACCAACCTTCACAACCATCACAACCTTTTAATCAACCATTAAAACAATCTTCACAACTATCACAGGCTTCTACTAGAGCAGCCTAGCAACAGGACATACCATATGTTCCTTACACGCAATCATTTGTGCAACTTAGTGAAGCACCAAGGCATTCTACTCAACAATCTCAACAAGCATCCCGTGGATGTGGATCACATGGAAGAACAATCATGAGGCCTAAGCTGATGCAAGGAGGGGACGCTTATGGAAGCCATGACTATATAATGTTGTGTTCCATTAGTTGTTTGCTTATTAAGAACTTAATTCCACTTATTTCTATAGCTTTTTGAAAGACTAAATATCAAGTGTTGGACCACTTTACTTTATTATGTGTAATTAGGTATTGGTGGACCACTTTATTCTGATTTTCAATTCATAAGTGGTGGACCACTTTGTTTTAGGATGTTAAATGTTTAATTGGTGGGCCAGTTTATTTTGGAAATATGAATATGAAACAAGTGTTCAATTCTGATGTCCAATTTTGAAATGATTGACCACTTTAATTTATGGTTATCGATATCTATGTTTCAAAACCAGTGCCCAAAGTTGTGATGATTTTTTTTTTTAAACAATGACTAATAACTACTACAACATTAACATTGATTTTTCAAACATTACATGTAACGTGCCATTTAAATAATAACATAATTAAATGAAACATCACACATAATAATAAAAGGGCATTGTCATGGCGTGGAAATGTCACTCCTTATAGTTATCCAAAATACTTGGAACATAAAACTGAGACACACCACAATGTCATTAACAAAATAAAGTAAGGGTTCGACAGTATTCAAAATAAAAGCTCAAAGACAAGGCAAATACATGGGCCATAACCCTAAGGTTATCATGCATACCAATTCCATGCAACCATTTATAACTAACCATCCATTCATGTTCCATACCAAGACATACCAAACTCATCAATTTCAGCCCATAAATCATTCAGTACATGCAAAATCACTCAATTCATGCTTTAATATAGTAATCCAACCAAACATGTGACAATCATCCAGAAATAGAGGAGAAAACAACACCTGAGCACATTCTCGCCCAGTTCTCGCTTAAGCTAAAAGGCCTTGCTCAGGCAAGAGAGTTCTCTCGCTCACGCGAGCTTCTTTCGCCTAGGCAAGAGCTCAAAAAGTGGAACAATAGTGCTTTCGCGTTCTCTCGCTTAGGCGAGACCTCCTCGTTTAGGCGAGACCTCCTCGCTTAGGCGAGACCTCCTCGCTTGAGCGAGATGACTTTTCGCTCAAAACTGGAGCTCGTCGCCTGAGCGACAGCTCGCGCAACACTTGGGAGGGTTCTTGATACTCTCACTTAGGTGAGACCCACTCGCTTGGGCGAGAATATTAAATTTCCTCCACTGTTCACGCAGGCCAACACACAGATTCATCCAGAGCAAAGCATATAACATCTTCATATAAATTTAAACACCATATAATCACCAAAAACCCGAAATAGAGTTGAAAAATATACAATATATATTAAAAGTGCAAAACCCTAGCTTGCCTTACCTGGAAAAAGTTAGCCAAAAGACTCTGACACCTAAGCCCACGAACATAACAGCTCTAGGAGCAGATTTATGAACTAGGAACAGCAGCACAAGATGAAAACGAGGTTACTACCGTGAACATCTAACAGGAACCACGAAAACAAGCTGAAGAAGAAAGAGTATGGGCTGAAGAACAACTTACGTGGAGTAGAGTAGGGGTTAAGCTAACTTGAAGAGGACTAGAGACCAAACCCTAGTAGAGAGTTGTTCTAGCTCTAAGAGAGGGAGGAGTGAGCTAGTTTGTTTTTGGAAAACAAAAGAATGAGAGTGTTAGGGATGCTTTAGGGGGTTTTGGGTACCTTGTGGGCCAACCTTAGGCCAAATAGATTAGGACAGACCCTTAATTTTTGGGGCAAAAAAATAAGTGGGCTTTACATTCTCCCCAACAACAAAAATTTTCGACCTTGAAAATAAAGATTTACCAGGAAAATAGATGTGGATGTGACTTCCTCATATCCTCCTCTAGCTCCCATGTAGAGTCACCTGTCCTCTACATAGGAGGAGTGAGCTAGTTTGCTTTTGGAAAACAGAAGAATGAGAGTGTTAGGGATGCTTTAGAGGGTTTAGGGTACCTTGTGGGCCAACCTTAGGCCAAATAGATTAGGACAGACCCTTAATTTTTAGGGCAGAAAAATAAGTGGGCCTTACATTCTCCTCAACAACAAAAATTTCCGACCTTGAAAATAAAAATTTACGAGGAAAATAGATGTGGATGTGACTTCCTCATATCCTCCTCTAGCTCCCATGTAGAGTCACCTGTCCTCTGGTCCTAGATGACTTTGACAAGACTAACTAATTTTCCCCGACGTTCCTCAACTCAGTTATCCCCTAAAGCAATGGGTGACACTTGCATCATGAGATCCTACCTAATTTTCACATCCTCAACCTCCAACACGTGAGAAGGGTCAAATACACATTTCCTCAACTGTGACACGTGAAATACCGGATGGAGATTTACCAACTGAGGAGGCAAAGAAATCTCATAAGCCACAGGCCCAATCCTCGTCGAGATTTGGTAACGACCAAGGAACTTAGGAAAAAACTTCCTTGAGCGGAGAGCCCTTTCCACACCAGTGGTTCAGGTCACCTTAAAAAACACATGATCTCCAGCCGCAATTTCCAAAGGTTTCCTCCTGCGGTCCGCATAGGCCTTCTAGCTATTATGAGAAGCCTGCATCCTATCCCTCACCATTCTCACCTTCTCTGTAGTTTGTTCCACTAACTTTGGTCCAACTAGCACTGCCTCCCCATCCTGATACCAGCATAGAGGGGTCCTACATTTTCAGCCGTAAAGAGCTTCATATGGTGCCATGCCAATGTTTGCATGGAAATTGTTGTTGTACGTGAACTCTATCAAGGGTAAAACTTCATCCCACGCACCCAAATGATCCAGCATGCATAGTGACTAAATTGTCCTCTCAGAATGACCATCGGTATGGGGATGATATGCCAAACTCATAGTCAACTTACTACCCAAAGCACTCTGTAGCGTCTGCCAAAATTGTGAAGTGAACCGCGGATCTCTATCTGAGACTATGCTCAAAGGTACCTCGTGCAATCTCATAATCTCTTTAATGTATAGTTGGGCCAACTTGGCCATGGACATCCTCAAATTCATTGCCAAGAAATGAGCACTCTTGGTCAATCGGTCCACCACAACCCAGATTGTATCATGACCCCTAAAGGTTCGTGGCAAATGGGTTACAAAGTCCAAAACTATGCTATCCCATTTCCACACTGGTATGTCCAAGGGCTGTAGAATTTCACCAGGTCTCCAATGCTCTACCTTTGCCTTCTGACATGTCAAACAGGCAGACACGAACTGTGACACATCCTTCTTCATACCTTGCCACCAGAAGGTCTCCTTGAGATCTTGGTACATCCTAGTCATGCTAGGATGCAAATTAAGACGACTCTTATGCCCTTCCTCAAGTATTAACCTCTTCACCTTAGCATCATCATGTATACATACCCTACCCTAGAATCTCAGTATACCATCATTTTTCACGGCAAAATCTTTCGCTTCATCTGACCCAAGCAATTCTACCACTCTTTTAATGACATCCATCAACTGTCTTTTCTTGACCAAGTTCAGGAAGTCACTAGATATAGTCAAGGTACTACATCTAATGAACTCAGATCCCAACTCAACATGCAGCTTCATATCTCTGAATTTCTCTAGTAGCTCTACCTCCTTGATCATAAGGTGTGTAGTATGTACAGTCTTTCTACTCAAGGCATCTGCCACCACATTTGCCTTTCCCGGATGATATAATAGTTTGAAATCATAATCTTTCAAGAACTTCATTCACCTCCTCTATATCATGTTCAACTTCTTCTGATCAAACAGGTACTTGAGGCTTTTATGATCGCTTAATACACGAAACTGGACATCATACAGATAATGTCTCCAGATCTTCAAGGCAAATACTATAGCTGCCAACTCCAGGTCATGAGTGGGGTAGTTTCTCTCATGCACCTTAATTTGCCTCGAAGCATATGCCACTACCTTCTTCTCTTGCATCAACACACATCCCAGCCTTAGATGAGAGGCATCATAGTAAACCTCAAAGGATTTACCAACATCAGGGATCACAAGTATTGGAGCACTCGTCAACCTTCGCTTAAGCTCTTGAAAGCTTTCCTCACAATTATCCGTCCAAGTAAATTGTTGATCTTTCCTGGCAAGCTGTGTTAGAGGCACCACTATCTTGGAGAATCCTTCTATGAATCTCCTATAGTAGACAGCTAAACCCACGAAGCTCTTGATCTCGATTGCTGACTTGGGACTTTCCCACTTAACCACTACCTCAACCGGTGCTGGATCCACCGCTATACCCTGGGCAGATATCACATAATAAAGTAAAGTGGTCCAAAACGAGGTTACTACCGTGAACCTCTAACAGTAACTGCGAAAACAAGTTGAAAAAGAAAGAGTATGGGCTGAAGAACAACTTACGTGGAGTAGAGTAGAGGTTGAGCTAACTTGAAGAGGACTAGAGACCAAATCCTAGCAGAGAGTTGTTGTATCTCTAAGAGAGGGAGGAATGAGCTTGTTTGTTTATGTAAAATAGAAGAATTATAGTGTTAGAGCTGCTTTAGGGGGTTTTGAGTAACCTATGGGCCAACCTTAAGCCCAATAGATTAGGGCAGACCCTTAAACTTTGGGGCAGAAAAATAAGTGGGCCTTACATTACATACATAACACAACCCATCCCTACCAAATATAATAACACCTCTCTGAACTTATCTTCTAAATTTTCGTGAACAACATTGACACAATAATCATGTTCAGTACACAACCAACACAAACCACTCCAATCAAGACCTTAATCCTTTTTTTCAAAAGACTTAATACATGTTTCCAAATCATAAATTTTGTTCATATGAGCAACCACTTCTCCTGCCATCACGTAAGTCGTCCACATTTGTTGGGAATTGACAGTGCCACCAGCCCTTGGTTCATTCTTGACAGTGCCAACAACCCTTTCTTCAGTTTTCACACTACCACCAACCTTTTCTTTACTCATGATGTTGCCATAACCCTTTTCTTCAATCACAAGAGTGTTGGCAAAACCCCTTTCTTCAATCCCAACCTCAGTAAACCAGTTGAAGTAATTGCACCCACCATAGTGTTGACTTCAACTTTGTTACAAATACACCATTGACATCATAAACAAAAAGAGAAAAACCATATAAAAATTACAAAACAACATTATCTTGAAGTTTGGGCATCCCCAAAATCTTTTCCTTTTATTTTTTGTTGTTTTCGCAATTCTCTACATAGATTTTTTCCCACAATAGCAAGTGGGTGTTACACTTATATTTCTACACCCACCTCCACCACAACAAGACACACTAGGGTTCTGCTTACCCCATACATTCAAAGTCGAAGATGAAGAAGAATTCCCCAGATTCATGAGTAACCCACGAAAACCAGAACGAAGGAAAAGATGAATGCTTTTTTTCACAATTTAGGTATTCAAATATAACATGACACATTTTTGCCAAAATTGAAGATTTTTCCACTACATTCCAAATCTAACTGACACGTATCTAGTATACAAATCCACCTCAACAACACAAACGTCATTTACCACAACTTAACAGAAAAGGCATCTTTGATACCATTTAACAAAATTGAGATCCTAATTGAGACTTATAAAAAAATAGGGACCAAATCGATATTTTGGAAAAAAAATAGGAATCAAAGGACACAATTAAACCTATTTTATTTTAATACCTTTAAGATAAACATGGACTAACTTTTTGTGGCAAATCCATCTTTCATCCTCTTTTCAAAATAGAAAGCAATCAACAACTAACTTTAGAAAACAAGCCTAAAGTAGTGGAGAAGACACGTGATCAATGCATCATACTTGTGAGCTTTAAATGCCACTTAGGTGGTCTCTACATATGGTACAAATCTTAGAAGTTATCAGTCTAGTGCAATAAGACAATTTAGTACCATCAAATGATTATGTATCAAACAATCTTGTATCATTAGATTATCTTATGTCATCATACAATTTGGTGCTCTTAGAAAAACTAGGAACCTTAATGAATTTCCTAATTGATCATCTCCTCGTCTATTTTCTCATCAAAAATCAAGTCTAAATTGTTTACACAAGTCAAGTCTAAGCTTCATTAAGAAGTTAAAGTAAAAATTGACCTTAAAAGCCAAGCCAAAATTTGTTTTAAAAGTAGAACACCAAAACTAATAGCCAAAATGTTTTCTTAAAAATTAGGTTAACAATTTATATTATTGAATGCATTTCTCATGATCTATGAATAGAAGTATTTCTTCTTATTTGAATCATACTTAAAATATCTACAAATTTAAATGTTTGTAAGTTTGCTTATTTTGATAATATAATTCTATTTTACAAAGATTCTTAATTAAGAGAGTTTCTTCAAAATGGTAAATTTTAATTTTAGGACATAATTATTTTATTATTAGTTTTTTCATTTTTCTTCTTTACATTACCATTTTATCCTGTTTTATTTATTTATTTATTTTGTGATTTAAACCTCTGTAATCTTATTATTATTATTTTTCTTGAATATTCTTGAATACGACTATTGAAAGTTTCCCATCCCACAAAATACTCTATCATCTCCATCAATTGAATGTAACATATAACAATGACGTATGCATTGGAGTTATCCAAATGACAGTTGAATGACAATCATGTTACAAATATAAAATCACATTTTAATGCAATGGCTATAAATTTAATAATGCATCAAACAAAGTCAAATTCGTATTATGTTTAAGAAATAATTAAAACTATGTAAATTGTATTATTATTGATATATTGATAATAAAAATGTTAAGACTAAATTTCACTAGCGAACGTTCAACAAATTGTATTTATGTATATTTTATATGACTAATTGTATGATGATTAATTAATTTGGAACTTAAAACATGATGTGTGTTTAGAGAAGCACATATTAACGTCAATGTTTCGTTTCCTTTCCCTTTTTCCCCTCCTCTTATTTGTATTTCTTTTTTGTGTAAAAACTGAATTATGAAAAAATGGTTAATAATTTATCTAATTTTCAATGATTTTACAATTTAATTGTTCTAAAATTGTATAAAAAGATTGAGTTCATACCCAATTACCACACTTATAATAATTTGATCCCCAATTAATAATATTAATAATATAGATAAAAAAAATACATTATCATTTTAACTTATTATATTTGTTTAACAGAAATTTGTGTAACTCATTGAGAAAATATACAAAAATAAGTGTAAGAAATTAAAGGAAAAGGAAAAACCTCAAGTATAAGAAGAAAATGAAAAAAATAAAATAAAGAAAGAAATATATTGTAGCTTCAACTTCCTTCCTTACTCTTGTATTGGGACATTTAAAAGAAAGGTGAATTTTACAAATATATTTTTATTAAAAACGATATTTTTGTAACGGTACTTAATTTTCCAATAACTATTTGTCAATTTCTTGATTCAATTAGTCTTGAATTAACTTTATCCTGAGCTTATTAAACTTTTCCAAACATGTATTTTGATAAACTTCTTTCCTTTTCAAATATATTTTAAAAATCCTTCTTTTTAGAGATACTTATATAACATTTCTCGTAATATCATAAGTTTCATTTTTCTTCTCGAGATACATAAAGATACTTAAGTTTTCTAAATGTTTTTTTATATCCCATAGTCATCAAAATCTCAAATCAATTTATCTCATCCATAGAATTGCTCATTTCAATTCGGATCTATTTATTATGAGAATACATTTTGGAGGACTAAAATTGTGTAGTATATCATTAGAACTTTTATTTTGAATGTATTGCATATGTGAAATATATGCTTTATATATGTAGTATTTTGTCATTCACTTTAATATTCAATTTTATAAAATTTAATTTTAATTTTTGTAAAATATTTTTCATTTTACTCATATTGTTGTGAAAAACTTAATATGGCAAAAAGGAACCGAAGAGAATAAAATTTTAGAAAAATATTATAAAAATTCAAATTAAATAATGATTAATTCTTTTTTTTTATCTTTCATGTTTTAGTAATTTACACTTTGAGTTTTATACCAATAAATTATTTTATTCCTTTAAACTTACAATGGTACACAAAAGAATATCATTTAATTATTAAAGGTAATGGAACATCTATTCTAAGCATTTCAAAAATAGAAAACAAAATTATTAAAAAGAATATAAGGACAAAATTTAGCCGACAATGTTAGATATGAAAGTGAATATTTATTCTTGCATGTATTCGAATTGATTTCAATTCACTGAACCGTGACATAGTTGATTAGGTATGAAGATTTAATAGGGCAATAAATTGTGGTTTGAAATTAAATGAGCCTAACAGTTAACTACTCTATTTATAATGTAATATATTAATGTTTCTTTTTAATTTAATCACCGTTGTATTTTATGTTGTAAGAAAAACACTGATGTATATTAATCTTGTTATAATAAAATTTAATGATCAATATTTACTGATCTCACTTGCATAAAAAAAATGTCTTCTCAATAAACAAACATAAAATCCACAATGGTGCTTGTCAAAGTTTGAACTTTCATAATTTAATAACTTGTATCTAAAATGGAAAATTAATCGGTTGAATTGGTTTTGTTTTATGGTTTTTGGGAAATTGTATGCAAATGAATCTAAGTCTCACATTGAGTAAAGATGAAAATCTATAAATTTATTGTCTTAAGGTTTTTGGTTGAGAGTAATGTCAATCTCTTATGAGTGGGTTGAAGTATTTCCGAGGTGATTTATTCCAAAAGACTAACAATAATATCAGAGTTGAATGTTCGTATGGTGATTGATTCATATCCTCTTGAAAGATCTAACAAATTTTAATTTAACTTTATTATTTCATATATGGGATATATTAATGTTGGTACTAAATATAGTACTTGAAATAATGAAATTGTTAGCATAGTATATGAATGTATGGAAAGTTCTATAATTGATATTACAATATAACGATAAATTCTCTCAACTTTACAATTTAAAATAAAATTGATTATGAAAATGTTTTAATATTAAATTGATTCTAAATATTATATCCCTTAGCAAAATAATTCCACGAAATATAATATCTAAACATAATATTAGAAGTTTCTATATAAATTCTTTTTAAGAAAATAATTTTTCAGAAATAAACCCCCACCGATTTGAAGAATTGAATTTATTCTTAATATGATTTATCACTTTTTTAATTATTTTGATTTTTTCATTACAAAAATTTTCATTTCATTTTATCATATCATTATGATCGATCGGCAAAAATAAAAAAACCAATATTGACCACTCTAATTATACTTTTTTCTTTTTTCATCTATACGTTCCTCTTGAGATATTTAAATCTAATTTCATTATTATCGATTAAAGAGTTCTCATTTTTATTCATTTCTTTATATATATATATATATATATATATAAATAAAAGAGTGCTTAAAAAATAATACTATTTATTATATTAAAAGTAACAAACTAAATTTATTTATGTAAACTGTCTTTAAAAGTAATGATCTCTTTTCAATAAATTAAAAAGCATTAATTTATTTATGGTAACACATTAAGAATTAATCTCTTTATTACTTATAGTAATTATACAGAAAAATTACAAATTTAACTATCTCATCTTTATTTATTTTCATTCTCATGTCTATTAAAATATGAGAATTTTTTCTCATCTCCAGAAAAAAAAATGGAAATGGTTATATTATTTATTCTTTAAAATGTTAATTAAATAATTTTTAACAGAAAAAAAATTATAATATTTTAAAATATTTAAAATAAAAAAGTTACACATCTTTTTTCTAATAATACATATAAAAAAATTATAATTATAGAATGAAAATATCAAATAAAGACAAACGATAATTAAATATTTAATTATAAATTACCTAATAAATTAATATTATTTTAATAATTTAAACGATTTCTTTCTCTAAAGAAAATAAGTATTCATCACGCCCTGGTCAATACACGAGAATTCTCGGTCAGATAGAGTAACAGTGACGATTACGGTTCTTTTTGCATCTACAGTAACCAACCGCAAAAATATAATATATATCAATACACAGTTCATCGATACAAACACAAATTACTGGATTTCAATTCAACAACAACACACGATCGAGATCTTCCATTGAATATGAGTATGGCTATGTCAATCACACTCATTCTTCTACCATTAATGTACCTCCAACGTTCATCATCTTCTTCATCATCCTTGAGAATGGGTTCTTCTCTCTCTGTGGAAAATCCACAACATATTCTCATGTCACCAAACGCCATGTTTTCTGCTGGCTTCTTAGCCATTGGCGAGAACGCATATTCGTTTGCAATATGGTTCACGGAGCCTCAATTTCACAGCCCAAGTTCTGTCACATGGATGGCAAACCGTGACCAACCTGTGAATGGGAAAAGCTCAAAATTTTCCCTTACAAACGATGGCAACATGTTCTTGATTGATGCTGCTCTTAAATCTGTTTGGTCTTCAAACACTGCTTCATCAGCCCCAGTGGAGTTGCATCTCAAAGACAATGGCAATCTTGTGTTACACCAGCTTCAAGGAACCGTTCTGTGGCAAAGTTTCGATTTTCCAACCGACACTCTCGTTCCTGGTCAGCCTCTTACCAGATACACGCAACTTGTGTCTTCAAGAAGCGAGAGTAACCATTCATCTGGTTTCTACAAGTTTTTCTTCGATGATGACAACGTTCTCGGTCTTCAGTATGATGGTCCTGATGTTTCAAGCTCCTACTGGCCACAACCTTGGTTGATAAGTTGGGATGCTGGAAGGACTAATTTCAACAGTAGTAGAATTGGCGTGTTGAATTCTCTGGGACTTTTCAGTTCAACAGATAATTTCAGTTTTGTGACATCTGATTATGGCACAGTGCAGCAGAGAAGGTTGAAAGTGGAGTGTGATGGAAATGTTCGAGTGTACAGTCGAAATAATGTTTTGCAGAATTGGTATGTTTCATGGCAAGCAATTTCTAGTGGTTGCGTACCTCATGGGATTTGTGGACCCAACAGCTTCTGTGTTTATGTTCATGCGAGTGGAAGAAAATGTTTGTGTCTTCCGGGGCATAGATTGAAGAACCACAGTGATTGGTCTCAAGGGTGTGAACCCTTGTTTCAGCTTACTTGCCATAGGAATGAGTCTATGTTCTTGGAGATTCCAAATGTTGAGTTTTACGGCTATGACAATCATTATGTAGAAATCAGTAACTACAGTGCCTGTGAGAGTTTATGCTTGCAAGACTGCAGTTGTAAGGGGTTTCAACACTCCTATAGTGATGATAAACGCTTTTATAGGTGCTATACGAAAACGCAATTTCTCAATGGAAGACGTTCACCGGTATTCCAAGGAACAACATACCTGAGATTGCCCAAAAGTAATAGCTTCTCTCACAAAGAACATGACAGAGAATCTTTAAATGATCATGTTTGTTCAGTTCAACTTCAACGTGCTTATATCAAAACACAAGCAAACCATTATGTGAAGATTTTCCTGTGGTTTTCCACCACCCTTGGAGCTTTTGAAGTGATTTGCATTGTTTTGATTTGGTGTCTGGTTAGGACCAGACAAAAGTCTAATCGAGAGGGCTACCATCTTGCAGGAACAGGATTCAGAAAATATAGTTATTCAGAGTTGAAGAAGGCGACAAAGGGGTTCAGTGAAGAGATTGGAAGAGGTGGAGGAGGAGTTGTGTACAAAGGTGTTTTATCAGATGAAAGACATGCAGCAATCAAGAGACTGAATGAGGCTAAACAAGGAGAAGGAGAATTCCTTGCTGAAGTGAGTCTCATTGGAAGGCTTAACCACATGAACTTGATTGAAATGTGGGGATATTGTGCTGAGGGAAAGCATAGGTTGTTGGTGTATGAGTACATGGAGAAGGGTTCTTTGGCGGAAAATCTCTCATCCAACACACTTGATTGGAGTAAGAGATACAACATTGCCCTTGGAACAGCAAGAGTTCTGGCATATCTTCATGAACAGTGCTTGGAATGGATACTGCACTGTGATATAAAGCCCCAGAACATACTTCTTGATGCTAATTATGAACCCAAGGTTGCAGATTTTGGGTTGTCTAAGCTCCTGAAAAGAGATGATAACCTGAGCAATTCAAGCATCTCTATGATCAGAGGGACCAGAGGGTATATGGCTCCTGAATGGGTTTATAAGTTGCCAATCACATCGAAGGTGGATGTTTATAGCTATGGAATTGTTGTTCTGGAAATGGTAACTGGGAAAAGCACAACAAGAAGTATTGATGATGGTGAAGAAAGATATGATGGGAGGGTGGTGGAATGGGTGAGAGAGAAAAGGGGAAACAGTTGTAACTCATATTGGGTGGAGGAGATAATTGCACCTGATATTGGAGCTGATTATGATCATAGGAAGATGGAAATTTTGATTACAGTGGCTTTGAACTGTGTGATGGAAGACAGAGATTCGAGGCCCACCATGAGCCAAGTAGTTGAGATGCTTCAGTGAACCAATGTAATGGAAATTATCCTTGGTGATAATGATTTAGTACAGTCTCATCATTGAGATTGTGTTCTGTATGCATTGTCTTTTCAATTTGAGAGAAAAACTTGATTCTAGTTATTAACCTCCGACAATCTCTTTTCATATACTTTTGTATGTACTTGCTTGTTTGTGATTGATGAAAACGATAGACATAGACTCAAATTTCTTGAAGAAGACGTAGGAAAAATGCAGATACTGGTAAGTAATACACGGAACTAAATAAGAAGGCAACTTATGAGTACCATTGTACCAAAAGGTAAGCCTTTACTTTGACATCAAACATCTTTACACAAATTTTATGTATACTATTTTATTTTTTTATTTATAAATACAAAAATTGACTTTTTTTTTAATAACAAAAATACTTCTAAAGTAGGTCGTAGTCTTAGTATAACGTCCCATTTAAGTAATAAAATAATTAAATGAAAACATTACACAGAATAATATACGAAACTGAATCAAGGAGTATAACGTCGTTCCTACAAGTATCCAACGTACTCTAAAGGAAAGTAATCAAGGGCACATCACAATGCCGATACAAAATAGGGTAAAAGGGTCTAAAGTATTCAAAATACAAGGTAAAGATAAAGCGGTACATGGGCCACAACCCTAAAAGAAGACACAAAAGCGAAATTCAACTCAGAGCTATGCAGCGGAATTACCATTTCCCTGTTGGCCACAAGGATTTCTCGCATATGCTCACATCAATAAATTGATGATCATCACAAAAAGAGAAGACCACACACATAACAATCAAACAAGCAAATGGTAAGCTAGAGTAGAAAATAGTTTATCATACAGTTACATTCACTTTCATAATCCAAAATGCATATGTTAACCAATCATGTTATGACATGCACACAATACATTAAGACTCAAGACACGACTCATCCGGATACATATAATTAGTCGGATTCAGCAGATTTTTGCACTTGTGGTGGCCTTTACTGCTCTACCAAACTAATTGTTACTATGTTTCATCCCCACGCACAAGGTTAGCCTTAAAGTGTTTCAGGCCTCTTGCTACTATCACCACTTGAGTCAGTACGCTCTATGTGACACTAACTGACTCTTTAGAGTGTCAGGATGCAATCCTAACCTTGAATGCTTACTAAATTATATAAATGAAGCACCACTATGAACTCTTACTAACAGGGGTCATAGAATTACGTCCTGACCAAATGAGGCACCACCATGAGATCTCACCTAGAGATTCATGGAATTACGCCTTGACCAAATGAGGCACCACCACGAAACTATCGTGGAATTACGTCCTAACCATACCAACATCATGTTTCATCAATCAATATCACATTATTGCCATACCAATTCCATGTCACATTTATAACCGACCATCCCATACTCATCACATGCCAAGATTATGCCAAACTCATCATTCACAACCCATAAGCCATTTTACTCATGCATATTCACTCATCACATGCTTTAACATAGCAATCTAACTTAACAACACATCATGCAAACGATTTTGGGATTTTAGAAATAAAACTGCAGCTTGTGTAAAGCTTCAAAAATTTTGTATTTATATTCAAATTATTTATGACTGAATCAAGAACCAAATGAAGCAAGAACCAACTTAATTGAATAACTATAAAGAAAGTTATGCACCAAACAAACAACAAAGGTCAATGTTGTCAACAACCAAACTACAGTGATCTTGCGATAAAATCTGCTCTCGCTACAGAGCTCCAATTCAAGATCTGACCGGTCAAGGTCAAGAACTATGTGTTAATGATCTGCTATTAAAATTTCAGCTCGATCCAACAGTTGACGTAGTAGGAACCTTCATTTTACGAAAAGTGTGCAATTGAGAAAAAAAGAGTAGCGCCACATCAATCAAACATATTCACACACCATACATTTTTATTCAACCAACAACATCATTCAAGCATCACAACCATACAAACAGACCAAAAATCGTCAAAATAACTTTAAAAACATAAACTCTAGCTTCCTTACCTAGAAAAAGCTAGCAGAATCTCCCGACACCCAAGCAAGTGAGTACTGCCGACCACGGAGCAAATTCACGAGCTGTAAAATTGTGGAATAAATTCAAAATGAGTTACCATGATGAACCCTAGTTAGAATCATGATAACAGAGCTGGGAATGAAAAAGGTACGGTGGAGAATCAACTTACATGGACTGAAGAATGGAGTTGAGCTAACGCGAAGAAGGGTAAGACCCAAACCCTAGCAGAGCTTCTGTGGAGAGAAAAGGGAAGAGTGAGAGCACTGATCTTGGCAAGTGAGTGCAGAATGAGGGACTTGGCTTCTTTAGAGGCCTTGACACCCTATGGACCAGCTTTTAGGCCCAACTGATTAGGGGCAACCCTAAAAAATAAGAGTAGAAAATAATTGAGCCTTACACATACTGTGCATCTAGTGTTAATAAAAAACATTTTCTTCAAAAACTATATAATATATTTGTGTACAATTGATTACTTTCCTTTTGGACTTCAACATAAACGTTCCAAATTCTTATATGAGTAGAAATGACAAGTGTTATGCATTTTTGAATGTGTTAAAATTTGAAAAATACATCGTGTATGTCAAATTACGAATTTGAATATGATAAAAATGTTGAATTATTAATTTATTATCTAACTCCCCAAAATCTTTGCTTAATTTTGTGAACTTGTTAATGTTTCCCAATTTATTGAACATTGAAAGCTTTATCATAAAAAATTGTTTAAAAAATACAAAAATAAAAATAAAAAGTGAGTTGACCCACGAGCTCGCGGTCCAGAACTTATGCGGGGCATGTCAGACTTTTCAACCCAAATTTTCAACTTGGGACATGCCAAATATGTGGTCGGCCTAAATGGGTCAGGTCGCCCCGCATTACCACCCATAGTGTTGGGGTAATGGTTAATTTATCTTTTAACTAACTTTGCTCACTCCATACAAAAGGTTGTTCTTTCGTTGGAAGTTTAATCATGGTAAAACTAATTGAGAAAATCCCTTAATTAAATTTTTATAATGTCCTACTCCTAGATCCACAAACTTCTAATGTGTGATGGTTTTAGGTCTCTCTAACTCTAATAGAATACTTTCCTTCTCTAGATTTAAAAATGACTTAATCACTCAGATGATCTCCACTTTGGTATGATCTCCACTTTGGTAGAAGTGCGTCAACTTGGTCCCCACTTAAAAAAAATTGAATTAACAAAACATCTAGAAGGTATTATGGATAACAATAATTTTGGAGGTTTGGAAACATTAAAATAACACAATATTTAGACAAGGCAAGGTGGATTTTGAGGAAATTTTTAGTATGACACAACTGAATGCTTGGTTGTGGATAAACCAGAAAATGATAAACGTAACATTTTCATTTTCGGATTGGAACCAATGTCCTATTGGTGTTTAAAAACTTTATGATTTGAGGCAACCAAAAAAAGGGGAATTAGAAGATAAAGTATTTGGATGGTAAGTTTAGAGAAGCATATTGGTGTAGGATAAATGAAATACAAGTTGTTGGTTGTAACGTCCTAGCCGGAAATTACTTATTAAAATAAATAAGAAAGTAAATAAAACAATAACCTCATTTATTAATCATCAATTTCCCAAAAAACGCGGGAAAATTTAAATCTTAAAATCCAACGCGCCAATACAGATATAATAATGTCGCATCAGTACGTATTACAATTAAAATTGTCTATAAAATTATTACATATAAAACCAGAGTTCATCATAATGACTAGTGATAAAATCCCTGAGATATCCCCACTTCGTCTCTAGGCATCTGTCTGCTTACTTGCATCAACATCTGCTCCCATGTAACAAGTTACATGATCATCGCCACACACACACAGATAGGGTGAGCTCATTTAAATAAAACCAAACAATATAATATTAAATACAACATCAACAAATTTAAACCCGGGTTAGTACACTTTTCCCTTTTCCTTTACTCCTTCACTCCCAACGCTTGCCTTTAGACGTCTGTCTTCTCTATACCCTTTAGGTGAGATCAATGATCGATCTTTGTTGTACGAGTGTCTACTCGCCCCTCCGACTACAGGCCACCACCTGATAGTCCACACGTGGAAATAACTTTGCCACAACATCTCACCGTGACACCAAGTGGAGTTCCCCAAAACAAACCTAAGTTTGTAGTTGTTCCCAGACTACCAATCTCTATCAGAATCCACTGAAGAGGGCAATCATCCAAAACCTCGTCGTACGAGCCACAACCCGCACACTCCATTAGACTTCCTAAACCACCAGGCTACAACCTAGAGTGATCATGTATTACCCCAATACAAGATGCACTCGTAACTGGGCCTTCAGCTAAAGCATCGCATCATGAACATCCCCTAAAGCGGTGTAGAAAACTTCCTCGTGCACCATCACTGGACCAAAACCGCTTGGCACGCATCGCACGCCGCTAGGCGGAATTAGCTCCAGACCGCTTAGCGGGCATCACACATCGTTAGGCGCCATGCACCTACAGTATCTGCACTCCACCGCCACTGCCTGGCGGTCCCACTTGCACCAGGCGCCCTGCTCCGTCGTCACCGCCTGGCGTAGCCATCACACGCCGCTAGGCACCCTACTCGCACTGTGACCACTGTCACTAATTTGTTTCCCGTTCACCTGGGGGCTCGCTCACGCTGCCAGGCGCCCTACCAGTAGCACACAGCTATTGGTTTCTTGGCACTTTAAACAGATCCCAATGGACCTCAAATCATACAACACATTAAACTATAGAATAATTATGACACACACCAAGCATAGTTCTATCACTAGTAACTCATACACATTGTGTGGTGGTCATATGCATTTGGAAATTCTTGGTGTGGGGTCTGGTTGTATTCTTCATATAATTTGAAATGTTGTGGTGGGTTATAAGGGACATGTGTCTAAGGGTGAGGGTGTTGTTGTATAGGGTGGACATCTAGATTTTGGTCATGGTCATCATGTTGATCAAAAAGTATATTGTCCTCATCTTCACTAAACGTGTCTAAGGATGTTGTAGGTAGACATAGGTTTTCAACTTCTATGATAGTTAGAGGAGAGAACCTTTGGGTGTTATGATGTGTGGACTTTGAAAAATATTTGAGGTAGACGAACCGGTTAGTAGTTCAGTATATGACTGTATATCATTTCCCCAATCCCCTAGGTAGGTAGTGTTAAGGTCAAATAGTTCTTGTTGTGGTCTAGTGTTTGGATGTGGATGATGCGCATCAAAATGTGTTAAAGAAATATTTTCAGAAGGTCTTGTACTTGAGTTGTAGGTGGTGCAGAGTTCAATAATTATAACAGTTGGGGTGACCTGTATCATGTTGAAAACGCCATCCCAATTGTTGTCATTTTGGATCTGAGTGGTTATGTATGTAATATGTTGGCCACAAACTTTAGTCGAAAATTTAAAGTGAATGAGTGGAACTTCATACCTTGGATCTGTATTTGCCTTGTCCATTATTATGCGAATAAGTTTGGACAAGCCAAAACCTCTATGGATGTGAATCATGATTGTCTTTACAGATGCAAATTAGACACCAGTTTAAGCGTCATTGGCGATTTCTCCATCATCGTATACACAGACAAACATTGATCCTTCCATCTAAGGTTGTGGTTGAACCTGACTTTCGATGATTTTCCAGAGTAAAGAAAAATTACAAGATTGAGATTGAGTTTAAAATGTGATGGTAGTCTTTTATATTAAAATTAAAGTTATCATGTCACTTTCTATTATATGAACATGTGACTTGCACGAGAGTTAATGTTATCATGTGAGTAGCATGAGTTTTTATGTACTCGTGTGATTGACATGACTTCTTATGTACTCATGTGAGTGGCACGAAGTATTATGAACCCATTTGACTGGCACGACCTCTAATGTTAGCATATGACTTGACTACATTGTATAAGAGATTAGCATTTCACCACCCCCATTATGTAAGTTCAAATTCATTGAAATTAAAACCTACATACACATTTGATGAAGAAGAACGTCATAAATAAAAATACATACTTTAAATAAGAAAATATAAACTTCAATCTAAGTTGAGGAACATGTTGAAGTTATTAGAAAAATCAAAATAAACTTCATCAAGGTGTAAGACCCGAGAAATTTAAGTAATTAAATAATTAATTAATTAATTAATTAATTAATGCAGGTAATGGGAGTCTTTATGACAATTAATGCTATTTTGCATGATGTGGAGTAGTACTAGCTCAAGTGACTGAGAGTACTTAGTTGTGTGAGAGGACTTAGGTTTGACTCTTGTGTATGTTAATTGTGTGTATTTTTAATGGTTTATTATTTTAATAATAAATTATTTGATCATGATAAGTGATAATAAAATCCTAGATTTATAGAAATTATCACGAAACATGAATGGGTTGAATGGTCGGGCATTGTCTTGATAATTAAGTTGTTGTAGGTTCGAACCTTGGCTAGCATAATTTAGTCTTGACTTGTTTGTGTTTTATTATTATTATTTTTTTTTTAGTTCTACTAGGTTAGGGAAAACCTAGAAACACTAGTAGGGGTGGCAAAACGGGTTGGGCTCAATGGGCCAGCCCGTCAGCCCGTGCTAAAAGGAACGGGCTGGGTTGAAAATTTCAACCCGTCAGCCCGTTATGGCCCGTCCCGTCCAGCCCGTCAACTTGACGGGCCAAAGTACGGGCCAGCCCGTCCTGGCCCGTTGGTCCGTTTTAAAAAAAATAATTAAATAAAAATAATTAAAAAGATTAATTTTTTAGATTATATATTTTAAATGTATAAATATATAATAGTATTGTAATTTAAATCATTAACACCTACAAATTAAGTTTGAATTATTAGTTATAATTTAATAATTTAATATGTAAATTTAATAATTATTTTAACTTATCTAATTAAAAACATTAACTAATCAATTAAAAGTTAAAATACTATTTTATTTGATTAAATATGACTTTAATAATAATTTATATGTATATATAAACAAATTTAAAAAATAAAACAAATTAAAAAATTTGAAAACTAATTAAAAAAAATAAAAAATAAAAAATAAAAAACTAGACGGGCCAGCCCGGCCCGGCCCGTTAGCCCGTCCTATACAGGACGGGTTGTGACTATTGACCCGTTTCTGTTTGACGGGCCAACCCGGCCTGGCCCATTTTTTGACGGGCCACATACAGGCCGGGCCAAAACGGGCCGGGCTGGCCTGTTTGCCACCCCTAAACACTAGTAGCCGGAGAAACCGAAGAGGTATGTTAATGGTGTAAATTAATATTTTCTTTTATGGTGAGTAAAGGACAATTATTAGGCTAATAATTGTGAAAGGAAGGAATGTTAGGAGGGGAAGAGTGGAATTTCGTGTGGATTATTGGGGAGAGTTCTAGAGGGCACAAGAACGTGAGAAAGAAGAGTGTAGAGAGACTTTTCTGTAAAGGTTAGAGAAAGACTTGGAACTAGGCCAATTGTGGTGCTAGAAGGACTCTAGGATTTCCAATTGGAACAAGGAATACAAGGTTAGGGGAACTGCTCTAATTGTCATATTAAATTGTATGATTTTACGTGGTGTGTTGTATGATTGGATGACTTTTTTGCATTAAAATTCCACTGGTTTTGAGTTTTTAGAAATTTCCAAAAACCGCCTAGCGGTTTTGAAGGCCCGCCAAGCGATGCATGAGCGTGACACCCATTTCTGGGTTTTTTAAGATGAACCGTCGAGCGACACGAGTGCTTCTGCTAAGCGACACAAATAGTAGTGTGATTTCTGTGATTTTTTTTATGGGCTTTATGATATTTTGGGTTGTTGCGAAAGTATCCTATGCATGTTGAATGAGTGATCTTGTATAATCGTTGATCATTACTGTGTTTTATGATACTTGAATGACCGAATGGGTTGTAAATCATGAAGGGTTCAAGTTACAACAACCCATTTTCTGGGTTTCTGTTAAGTGAGTGAAAAAGGCCACTATTGATGATATTACTATGAGCGAGTGTTGCATGATCATGACGGGTTTTGGGAAAATATGGGAACATAATAATCATACTTTAAATGTAATGGAATTGCGAGGGCATGCGAAATAAGTATATAGCTTTAATTGTGTCTTATGTGGTGTATGTGAATTGTAGGCATGCAAAGGGTTGGGAAAATAAGAATGGGAAAATAACGTGTGTTGGAATTGATATAAGATGTGAGTACATATGAATTATAAAAAAGAGGAATGTGTGCTTATACTTGAAAGATGCATATAGGTGTTGTGATGTTGTAATTTGGAGTATATGAATGTGTATGTTGATTTCTGGATGTTTGAGAATTTAATGGTTGAATGCTAGGAACAAAATTATAGTACCTAAAATCAGTAGTGTCACATTACTGGTGTAGCGCCTGGCGGTGCAAAGTGGACCGCCAGGCGATAGTAGGAAACAGGGAAATCTTGTGTGTTGTGGTGCCTGGCGGTGATGTGCAACCGCCAGGTGGTCTGCACTGCCATTTCGCTTAGCAACGCTTAGGCTGCGCTAGGCGATGTTGCAGTAACAGGGTGTGTTTGTGATACTTTTTGCATGGCTTGTTATGTTGGTCCTGGTTTGGGATATGCTTGATATTGTCATGAGCAAACAGGTTCATGACTAGTGATGAACACATGATGATATGAGTGGGGAAGTTCATATTCTGATACTCTCATGTGGGGATACGAGCGGGGAGGTTCGTATGTTCCGTGCTCACACTTGAGAGATATTGTGAGCGGGGAGGTTCGTAACTGGTGGATCACGTGTGTTAGACTAATGGCGGAGAGGTCCGTAGAGTTGGACTACGAGCAGGGAGATTCGTAGAGGCAGCACCACGAGCGTGTAGGTTTGTGTGAGCATCATATATCCTTAGTCCATGGTCACTATGTGTGTGCATTGAAGGTTGAAAAGCTTTGGGATACTAAGGTCTTGGCCAAGAATTATGAGTTTGTAAGACTTTACCGTTTTTAACACAATTTCGAAGATCATTAATGGAAAAACTTAATCATTCCAAATGCTTCATTGCTAAATAGCGAACAACAATTTCTTTAGTTAAACTCAACAAGTTCAATGATCTTAAAGATCAATGTTAAAACATATAAAAAAACTAAATAGGTACAAAGTTGTCACACTTCTCAACTTTCATAAAGTTAACATAAAAAGATATTCTCAACTTTCAAATTACACATAAAATAATTTACTACACAATACAAAATCTATTTTTAAATCAAAAAATTCAAAAAGAAAAAAAAATTATTTTTTTATTTTTTTCAAATAATACCTAAAATAACTAAAAACACAATACTAAATCTATTTTTTTTAAAATAAATTTAACCTCTAATGCAACATTTTTTACATGTTGGCTTATTAGCTCACTTAATTAAAAAAATATAATTTTTTTTCTTAAGTAAAAAATTATATTTCGGATTAAAATTTAAATAAACTTGAATACAATCTCAATATAATTCAAAATTATGTTAAACTCCAATACAAACAAAAATAAATAAATAAAAATACAAATTACTATTTAAGATCAAAGCATTCTTGTGACATACATAATCTTTTATTGAATGCAATACTTTTTCCAATAATTATACTTTTATTAGTTGAAACTAGGTTTCCATTTGCCAACCCACCGAAGTGTTTGGTTAAAAAAACAGTCCAACATTGCAAAGTTCAACATAATGTGTGTCATCATGCGGGTTGGTGGGCCAACCTAGTCCACCACGGGTTCAACCCGAGTGAGCCGAGTTCTTAGTGGGTTGGGTCAAAAATTGACCCGTACTGAAATTTGTAAAAAAATTCAACCCAACCCAGCTCAAATCCGTGATGAGCCAGGTTGGCCCACAGATTCTGACCTACTTTGACAACTTTATATTCAGGTAAATAAAATAGGAAACAATGCTTCTGAGGAAAAAAAAAATCCCTAATTAGATAAACAATAATATAACTGTGAAAAGTTTCTTCATCTATCGTGTTATCATGTTTTAACAACTTACAAACATACTCACCACAACTTCAAAATGTTACATTACAAAAATTTATTAACTCTTCTTACAAACTAAATGATATTTTACTTATTTCAATAAACAAATATTCATTTTTAAAATATACATTCGCTTTATAATAAACACTAAAACTTAACACTAGAGATGGCAAATAAACCCGTCCCCGTGGGTATTGTCCGAACCCGTCCCCATTTTGACGGGGAATCCCCGCATTGACTGGGTATGGGTATGGGTATGGGTAATCCCCGACTTTTTCAGTTAGGTATGGGGATGGGTATGGGGATGTACATATCCCCGCCATAATACCCGTCCCCGCCATATCTCCATTCTCGTTTAAATTATTAAAATATTCACAATTAATTAAGTTACCCTATATATAT
>Ga0209589_1003769_pt1 | contig 26453 bp, 16 predicted proteins | sample CowpeawhiteBW_FD_187525 | JGI IMG/M metagenome (GOLD analysis project Ga0209589, IMG submission 187525) | Root nodule microbial communities of legume samples collected from California USA - Cow pea white BW (SPAdes) (version 2) | ecosystem: Host-associated > Plants > Roots > Nodule | place: USA...
CATATATAGAAATAAATTTGTTAAATTTTAATCCATACATTCTATAAGTTAAATTTTTATATTATGGTTTCATCTTCAGAATCATTGTTAAATTTTAATTAAAATAATTATTACTTTAATTCCAATTTTATGATACAACTCCAACACTTAAATTTAAAATTTTCACAATTATTAAGTCTACTCTATTTTACTGCAGGAAAAGCACTAGTCTTATGTAGGTCTACCAGTAAAATAGTAATTGAGATGAAATATCAATTACCTTGGTAGTTGTATATTTCCATCTAACCATGCTTAACAGATCCACTTGCACCACCACCTATTTATAACACCACGCAAAAATATCAGAAATCCAAATGGTTTTCAATTTTCATCCTTGATTAAAAGATTTGAAATAGTTGAGCTTATTTTTAGTGTATTTGGAAGATGATATGAAAAATGTGTGAATGAGAGAGTATTGTGATTACTCATTTTCTCTTATTAAAACTTAATTGAACAAACTTTATACACCAGAACAGAAGAATCAACAAGCTGAATTGATTTCTCAACAAACATTGTTCATAAATTTACATGTAAATGCAAAAAGGCTAATCTTAAATTTGATATATAAAGAGTCCCAATCACAAGTCCAGTGGATGTTGATCAGTAGCAAGCAAAGTGATACATATGGTATTGTGTACAAAAGGAGGGCCAAACAGACAGTTGAAACAGTTAGAAACAGTTAGGAATGTAAACTGTAACAGACCTATATAAGTCTGTTAAGGGTCTAGGTGTTTTTTTAAGTCTGTTTTCTGTTTACAGAATTGTGGGAAGGGCTGAGAGAGGGTCTCTCAGAGTTTGGTGCAAAGTGTGTGTAAGAATCAAGTTCTTGGAATTTTCTCCCTACCACTGCAGTGGGAGATATACCCATATTCAATAAAACAGGTTGTTAGCTAAGTCCAACAATTACCAATCCTATCAATTGGTATCTAGAGCTGGGATCTTGGCACTGTGATCGCAGCGTCACCTGGGTATGGTGAATACAAGAATGGAGGCAAGATTGGATGGATTGGAAAAGTTGCTCCAAGAAATGGCGCAAGATCGTGATAAAACTGATAATGAGAATCATGATCGCTTTCAACGCATTGAAGACTTGCTGCGAGGGGTTTCAGGGCTGGTGGAGAAGATATCTTTGGGAGAGCCAACAGGGCAGTCGTCCTCAACAGGACATTTTCGTCCTCATGATCGTCAGAAGGAGGAAACAGATATGGGATTGTGTCCGTCGCGTTGGAGGAAACTGGATATTCCAGTTTTTGTGGGGGAGGAGGCCTATGGCTGGACAAATCGTTTAGAACGATATTTTCGATTGAAGGCTGTGTCGGAGGAGGAAAAAATGCAGGCGGTAATGGTAGCGTTGGAAGGGAAAGCTCTCAATTGGTTTCAGTGGTGGGAAACCTGTCATCAGACCCCTTCTTGGGAAGAGTTTAAAGTAGCAGTGGTTAGAAGGTTCCAACCAACTATGTTACGGAACCCTTTTGAAATCTTGATAGGCTTAAGTCAGAATGGAACGGTTGATGAGTATATTGAGCAGTTTGAGATGTATGCAGGATTCTTGAAGGGAATTGAGCAAGAATACTTGGTGGGGATCTTCTTGAATGGTCTGAAAGATGACATTAAGGCAGAAGTCAAATTGTATGACCTTGCTACGCTGGCAGATTTAATGCTTAAAGCCCAAATGGTGGAGGAGAAGATTCGCGTGCATTCGAAGGCTTGTTATTCATCTCTGAATAGGTCTACCACTACCTCCAAACCTTATACAGTGATAAGAAGTTTTTCCAGGGAGCCAACAACCTCAGGAAGTTCTGTCAATTTCAATGACGGAAAAGGGAAATCGAGGGAGACTACTAGTATTGCCAGCAACACATCGGGAGGGCAACGTCTTAGAGGGGCACCCTTTATGAAATTATCTAAGGCTGAGTTACAAGACAAGATCAAGAGAGACCTTTGTTTTCGGTGTGATGAGAAGTATGGCCCTAACCATATTTGCAAAAACAAACAGCTCCACATGTTGTTGTTAACAGAGGAAGAAATGACGGGATTAGAGGTTGTTCAAGACAAACCTGAGGCCAATGATGAAATGGGGGCTGCAAAGGGGCAAGTTTTGCAACTCTCCTAGTGCACCATGGCTGGGATCACTACAAAGAAGTCCTGGAAGTTAGGGGGTAGTATTGGGTCTGAACGAGTAGTGGTGTTGCTGGATTGTGGTGCATCCCACAACTTTATTTCCTCTAGCCTTATTTCTAGATGTGGGCTGCAACAAGAAGACACACCTCCATTCATGGTGGAAGTTGGTGATGGCCACAAGGTACGGTGCCAAGGTAAATGCCAAGGATTTTTATTGGATTTATAGGGGTTCCAGGATCAACAACAATTTTTCGTCTTTGATTTGAGTGGGGCAGACATTGTGTTGGGGCTGGAATGGCTGGCTAGCCTTGGGGAGGTCAAGGCAGATTTTGGTCAATTAAAATTAACCATCAGGAAGGGTGATACAGAGAGGCTTATCACAGGAGATCTAACTTTATCAAAATCGTAGTCTTCCTTGAAGACTATGTTGCACGAATGGCGAAACGAAGGATCGTGTTATCTGCTGAAATGGGGAGAAGAAAAGGAGGGCAGCCACACTCTAGATATCCCTGCTACATTGCTTCCAATTTTAGAGCTCCACGAGACAGTTTTTCAAGAGCCCATAGGCTTACCCCCTAGCCGCAATCATGATCATGCTATTCACCTCCAGCAGGGAGCCACAATCCCTAACCTCAGACCCTACAAATACTCCCATCAGCAGAAAAATGAAATTGAGACCTTGGTACAAGAGATGCTTCATGCTGGGATTATTAGACCTAGCATCAGTCCGTATTCAAGCCCCATAATTTTGGTTCGAAAGAAGGATGGGGGTGGCGATTTTGTATCGACTATCGGGCTTTGAACAAAATTACCATCCCTAATAAATTCCCAATCCCTGTAATTGAGGAATTATTGGATGAATTAGTTGGGGCTGTGCTCTTTTCGAAATTAGATTTGAAATCCGGGTATCACCAAATTTTGATGAGGAAATGTGATGTTGAGAAGACTGCCTTCCGAACTCATGAAGGCCATTACGAATTCCTAGTCATGCCCTTTGAGTTGACTAATGCACCAGCTACATTCCAATCCCTAATGAATGACATTCTCAAGCCCTATCTACGGAAATCAGTGCTGGTTTTCTTCGATGATATTTTGGTTTACAGCCCCACCTTAGAGCAGCATGCAACTCATTTGACAGAAGTTTTGCAGGTACTGCAACGTCATCAGTTGCGATTGAATAAGAAAAAATGCAGTTTTGGGCAAGCTAGTTTGGAATATTTGGGCCATATTATTTCTAGTAAAGGGGTAGCAGCAGATCCTCAAAAGGTTGAGGCTATGCAAACGTGGCATGTCCCTAAGAATCCTACGTCTTTGAGGGGATTCTTGGGTCTCACAGGGTACTATCGGCGTTTTGTGCAAGGATATGGGAGCATTGCTAAACCTCTAACCAAATTATTAACCAAGGAAGGGTTTCTTTGGACAGCAGAAGCTCAACAAGCTTTTGAGACACTAAAACAGGCTGTCACTCAACTGCCTATCTTAACAGTTCCAGATTTTTCCAAGACTTTTACTGTTGAAACAGACGCCTCTAGTAAAGGCTTGGGCGTTGTCTTGTTACAGGAGGGAAAACCCCTGGCCTTTTGGAGCCAAGCTCTGTCTGAAAGAAGCCAGAACAAATCTGTATATGAAAGGGAACTTATGGCGGTGGTTCAAGCCATACATAAATGGAAGCATTATTTGATGGGAAGTCACTTCATAGTAGTTACAGATCAAAAAAGCTTGCGATTTCTCAATGACCAGCGGCTATTAACGGAGGAACAGTTCAAATGGGCCTCGAAATTAATTGGGTTTGATTTCGAAATCACTTACAGACCAGGAAAGGAAAATACAGTGGCGGATGCGTTATCAAGAAAGGGGCATTTCCTCGCTTTATCCAGCTTTCATATTGATGAGTGGGAAGCCTGGGAAAAGGAAGTTCACCAAGATTCTAAACTTACCTCCTTAATCCAGGATCTTATGGTAAATTCGAAGGCTCACCCTGGATATGAATGGACGAAAAACAGATTGTTTTATCAAGGGAAATTGGTGTTACCAAAGCTTTATTCCCGCATCCCTCTTATTATTAAGGATCTGCATGAATCCCCGTTTGGTCTGCATGAACACCACCTGCAGTGCCTCAATCCTTGCCTCCAGTTTTGGCTGACGACTATGTGTTGGAAGTTGGTCTTGAGCACTTGTTGGACGTTAGGCGTACGCCCCAGGGAGATCTCGAAGTCTTAATTCAGTGGAAGGATCTTTCACCCTCAGACAACAGTTGGGAATTAGCTGAGTGCATTTCTAGGGAGTTCCCCGAATTTCACCTTGAGGACAAGGTGAAACTCCATGGAGGGGGTAATGATAGATATGGTATTGTGTACAAAAGGAGGGCCAAACAGACAGTTGAAACAGTTAGAAACAGTTAGGAATGTAAACTGTAACAGACCTATATAGGTCTGTTAAGGGTCTAGGTGTTTTTTTAAGTCTGTTTTCTGTTTACAGAATTGTGGGAAGGGCTGAGAGAGGGTCTCTCAGAGTTTGGTGCAAAGTGTGTGTAAGAATCAAGTTCTTGGGATTTTCTCCCTGTCACTACAGTGGGAGATATACCCATATTCAATAAAACAGGTTGTTAGCTAAGTCCAGCAATTACCAATCCTATCAGAAGTGAAGTGTATCTTTTGAGTAAAAGGTACTTTCATAGTGTTTGGAATGGATTTCCAAACATGCACTTAGTCTTGTGTGCTTCACCGAGGTGCTTTCATTTGTTTCTTTCTTTATGTATATACGCATTCTAATCAGAAGTCTTAGACTTAAATTGAGTTTGATGGTATCATCCTCTGCTATCTGTTCTATCATTTTACATTCAAAGTGAAATAGATCCCATACCATATCGTATATATACTGCAGAATGCAGCCATTATCATAGCAACAGCACTTTGCTATAGAAATAATCTTGTAACATGTTCAATCCTGAAATTCCAAAAGATGATCCTCATTACAAAGAAAAGTAAAAGGAGTCATATTATTATCTCCCTTCTCTGCTATTTCTCCATTGATAACTCTTATTGTGATAATGGAATGACATCCTTTTTAATATTTCTATTTGACAGCAAAATTCTCATGAACCAAAGTTTGGCAATCTGGAAAATGAAGAAAATGTCTCAGATACAGCTTATTCTGACAAAACCCAGAAGGGTCAACCTGGTTCAAAGATGATACATCCAAATGAGCCCGAGGAAAATTCAAATCCAGTTTCTTCTGCTGACCTAGCCCATTCAAAACCAAGAGTTCACTCAGAGGATCCATTTGGAAAGGGGTCAGTGAGATCCACATATGAGTTACAAAAGAGCAGGGACGATGGTGATGCCAAACATTTCACTGAGTCTCCAGCTCGCCATGACAATGGCAGCCATGTGAGTGGCACTGATTCTGCCCATCGAGGCCAGGGAGTAGGTTCTGCTGACAACAGTAGAAAACCTTCAAGACAAACCATTGGATCTGAACACAACATTGACCGTTCACCCCTTCACCGACAGGCAAAAACCCCTGGCAGAGATAGTCCTTCTTGGGAAGTAAAGAATTCACATGACTCCAGCCACGGTACCCCTGGAAGGTCCCGGTTAAGACCATCTAACCGAGGGGATGAAACTGTAAGTTTTCCATTCTCCTGTTTGATGACCATGTGTGGCAAGAAATGTAAAAATCATGAATATTGCAAATCTCTAAGGTTTGATTTAGGATTCCTTGGAAAGTAACTTATAATCTGTGGCATTCTTTTCTGGCAGCCTGATAAAGGTGCTGCTGTTCCAAAATTTGGTGAGTGGGATGAGACCAACCCTGCATCAGCTGATGGCTACACTCATATTTTCAACAGAGTGCGGGAGGAGAAACAGGTGGGGGCTGGACATGTGCCAGGCACACCTAATGCTAGACAATATGGTGTGCGGAATCAGCCTGCTGATGAGAAAGCTCAGGTATGCCTGTAAAACCTGTTTCTGTATCTTTGGAGTTTTCATCTTACTCATATCTCATTGCTTCTCTCTGTTTTTATCCTTGCTTCTTCAGAGTTGCTGCTTTTGCTGGGGGAAAAAATGATTTATGTGAAAGTATAAATTATAATCTGAAGAGAAAATGGGCTGTGAATGGACATAAGGTGTGTCTTGCACTTGTAAATATTCAAGGCGCTCTCTTCCCAGGAAACATTGTAGACGTATGTTTGTCTTAAATCTGTGTCTTCTTTCTGTCTTTGTTTTGGTCAGTAAAGACACTGAGTGCAAGATTATGACTTGTCCCTTTTAATCTTATGTTATGTAACTTCCACGCTTTATAATTCAATTTTCTGTATTTAGGTGGGATATACAAGATTTATTATACAATTCTTTTACAATGAATTAATTGCTTGTGATTTTAGTCCTATTGTGTTGATCATCTGCAGCATAACAGAAATTGATCATATTCAATAACAAACTTCCAGAAATAGATTTCTTGGTCTTTTTGCAAGTTATGTAGGTTCTAAAATGAGTTCGTGTTATGTATGAAATTGTCAATTGTTGACCTTTATGCTCACCTGCCATGGTTCTTTACATCTTTGTTAATGCTAGACTATATGTCAATTCATTTAATGAATAAGCTCGGTTTGTGTGTAAGTTCTGCAGGATTTCCTTCATTTCCGATGACAAAGTGTAACATTTTTCTTTTAATTATTATTTTTTCTTATAGTTACAAAAACTTTACCTTTTAGTATCTATACATTAAAGTTTTCTATTTTTTGGGAGAAAGATCACCTTGACATTGATATTAAAATCACTAATCTTGTTATATGATTAATTTTTATGGATAAATCCGACAGAACACTTATAGTGAAACTTTCTCACTTAGTCTTTCTCTACATAACTTGAATCCAATAATTTGAGTAAGGTTCCATTCAAATTAATACTATTTTGATAAAAAAAAAAATCCTATTTCAATTCTTATATATACTACTTTTAATCTTTAGGTAAGTACTAGAAAGATAAAAATATAATATAATGTTTTTACAGACTAAGGCTTTTGTATATAAGGACCCAAGTTAATAACCGAACTAGTTTATTTCTTACACTCTTCCCAGTGGCCATCTAGGCTTATTGTCGATGTTCTCATTAACACGATTCTCAACCTAAACGAGCCAATTTCGAACATTGATTAAAATAAGCCCGTAATCAAGATGCCCGCTTTACTAAGTGCTCTTACCATGCTGAATTTTACCAGCCATATTGGCTTAGCATTAGTATATCTGTAATCTCTGTTTTCACACGAAACTTAAACCAAACACATTATATTGATAAATCAATAACATCAACCAAGTTATACTGGGTTTTATTTATTTTTTTATCTCATCACAATCACACTCAAGCAATGCACCTTGTATAATGCGACTTTGAAGGAAATTAAGATGTATTATCCGAATTCCAACTTCGTACCACTAAATCAACATTAATTGGCATTAGATTATGCATAACATCAACACAATAAAACATTACAAAAAGGTTGATATCTCTAAAATACGTGATTATACATCATGCAATGAATAATTCTATTCGTTTCCTGATATCCCAATGCAAGATTGATCCATTAGGCAAACATTTTCTTCCATTCAGAATGGTAAACAATTTGTCCACAGTTAAGCACTCCAAATCTGCTTTTGTCATCATCAACAAGAAAAGAACTATAATACCTGAAAGTTATCCAAAAGTGAATCAATATGACATCAGTCCTGTTGCTTGAGATCATATAATAAGCTTGGGTATTAATGCTTATATCATATGTCTACTATTTTCACTTTCATCTTCAATGATGATCTCAAACTCAGGCCACACGTTGCTTTCAACTGTACAGTAAGCCAGCAGATGGAGAAAGTTTCATCTGCTGAAAATGAGAAAGAACATTAGAGGCATCAAATTTAAGGATAGAAGACTAATGGATACATTTAAGAAATATTGTTATCTGGTAATTCTCAGAGCAATCCCACGCTTGTCTGAAACTCGAGCTTATCTACTTTCCCGGTATCACACCAATTACAAAGAACAATTTTTAGTTCTGAGTACAACCTAACATCTGTTAAGCAACTTAACTTAATGCCAAAAGATTTTAAGATGAATTTGATATGATATCAAATCCTATAACTCATCTTAATGATTTTCTATTCTGATAAGTTCGCATGTTCCGGTGGGCATATATAGAGGAGGTATTGGAAGTATTACATTGTTTGTTTGCCTCAGTTTTTAAAATGCAGCTTATTAGTTAGACAACTTCACTTAATGTATTAGTATATGTTAATTAAAATAACTTAATAAATCTTCAAAATCAAAAATAATAACAATGTGAGGTGCGTCTGCAAAGCAGTAACAGAAAGGACGACAAAATGTTATAGTTCTAGCTCATGCAAATATGATAGATATCCAATACAAAATTCATTTTAAGAAAACATAAGATATGATAATGTAAGATACATATCTAAAATGTATAAATTCAAAAACATACTAAATGAATAATTCCAATTCTGCAAATTAAAATACAGAACATAACGAACAAGTAATTACAATATGTAATCTAAAGAACCTCTAGGCAACTAAGAACAGCTGCTTTTCTTCCAGAGCACAAACTTCCCGAAACAAGAAAACATTCATAAAACAAAATATAAATTTATATAAATGATCTCTCATGACTCTCAGCAAAGATTACGACAATGAGTAAACCAAACCCCAGTTCCAGCAGGTCTATGTCTCTCATTATAACCACCAAAGTCAAAGCTTGTTAACAGGTTCAATTTGGGGTAGAGAGCATAGCAAGACTCGAAACGAAAAATATTCTAGTGTAAGAAATAAAGAAAATTTACCACTTGAAATGTGAATTATATCCATGAAAATCTGCCAATTTCAGTTCAACGTTACATCAAATTGGAATAAAGCATTTGTTTACATGAAAGTATAAGCTAACATATTCGGTGGAACAAACAAGAAAAGCCAAATGAAGATGCTATGAATCACAATATGACGGACTAAGAAAATAGTCACGTTTTGGTGCAACTTCACCACTGCACACTGGGCAATCTTGGTCTCGGGCACAGACTGTAGTTAGAGAAGACAATTCTAACCAGAAACTCCGAAGCATTTCAGCTTTTCAATCTAATATCAGTAGTAAAATATTCACATGCTGATCCCTGGAGAAGACATTTAATGAAAGGGCTCACGAAACTAAATGACATCTAGTGAAATACTCCTCCCATATAAGTTGATGCAAAAACACAGCAGTTCAAAGGTAATACAATTTATCTCAATGCACAAGTATAACTATAACACAAATTACATGGACATCAAATAATAGTATGAGACATTAGCTTCATACCTGAAGCAGAAATTTTAAAGACTCTCTTCAAATGTCATACAGATGACCTCCCTGATGGGATATTCAGAGAATCAAGCCAAGCCTATTCACATAAAATGAACAATATATAGCCATCAGAAATGGAAAGTGTTCATTAAATAAAGCAAGACAACCAAAATGTAAGAGAATTCAATGAGATGGTAAAATAGCAAGACTACTTGAATTTTGCTTGGGAGATTGTCATAAAAATAAAGCATTGGTTCTTGGGATTATTGACAAGACAAACCAAGATGTCTGCTTCAAGTTCTTGGTCATCACCATAGTTTTCATCCTCAACTCAAATAGTGTTTGAGCTTGTCCCAAAGTATCAATGTCCATGTGATTAGGAATGAAATAGAAATTTGAAAGGAGATAGTGAATAGCAGAAAAATAATAGAAGAAGGAAGTTGCTGCACTCTATTATTTACTCAATAGATTTTGTTTACAATGAAAGGGCAGGTCATGACTCAGTATGAGACTGAGTCATGACACATACAGCAACACAAAAACAGAATTTAAGAAAAGAGAAGGAGGGATATAGAGAGAGAAACCAGAGGCAAGAGAGTGTCAACACACCACACCCTTTCCCCCTCTCCACTTCCTCTCATTATTTTCGTGCCTAACACAGTCAGTAGGTTGACATTTCCGCATGAAGGACTATACAATACATGAGTGTTTTGCAACCTTTTCAATTGATGAAACTTAGCTTGTACAAAATTATTAGGTTTTTGACCCTATAAGGTGACAAAATCTCCATCCACGTCGAACTTCAATAAGAAAGCACTGAAACCTGCAACATGTGATCCCCAAGTTGCCAATCAAGAAGCTCCCAGTACTAAATAGTTAACATTAAAGTGGTTAAATATAACCATGACAATGTATTTTCACCTGTAGGTTCCTAACACCCCTCAGTAGTCATTGTACATTCCCTAACAATACCTTGAACTAAGGAGAAGATTCAATTGGTAACTTCAAAAATGAGCAATCGAGGTTGAATAAAATTATCATTGTTGCCACTGTCCAAGAGGATCTACACCATAACGTTGTCCTTTGAATTTCAAGGTCCCTAAGCCATTGGCTCAATTAGAGCATTGTAAGATAGATGGTGCTCGGTTTCCAATAGAGGTTCTATAACAGGAGGGTCAGGATCTATTGTTTCTTTCTCAAATTCATGTACTTGCATATAATCATGAGTTTATTGGGGCTTCTATGGTTGGAGGTGAACTTCTCATCACAAGTGTAACATAAATTCTTTCTTCTTCTAATCTGCATTTATGCTGGAGTCATTCTCTTAACATTGATAGGACCCCCCGATTGAGATAAAGGTTTGGTGTTTGGTGTAGGAAGAAGTGGAGGAAAGTTGGTATTTCGGTTTCAATAGAACAGTAGATTTGAATGAAACCTATTGGCAAGAACTTTTGTTGGTATAATTTTCCTCATACAGTCTTGCTAGAGACAGCCTTAGGGACATAATCAAGACCCTGAGCAATCACATCTCTTCGAATTTCTGGTTTTAAAACACTCAAAAAAGCAATCTACCAGTGCATCAGCTGACAATCCAGTAACTCTATTTGATGAAATTGTGAAGGAATGATAGAATTCACTCACAGATCTAGATTGTGACAGTTTAAACGAAATAGAATAAGGGCATTCACATAATGAGAGCCCATACTCCATTTCCAACGCTTTAGTAGAAACCTATGATTGAAAAGGATTAGTCTTTAGTCACTCGATTGTCTAATGGGAATCTTTTCTCTCTCACTCCTACGGTACCCACTACTCTCTGATCCTACACAGTGTCTTTTTTTCTCCAACTAACACTAATTCTTGTCTTTTGCTGATTAGTCCTTCGCTTCTATCCACTTCCTTTGCACTTGAGTTCCTTACAAAATTAGAGCAAATTGAACTGCAACCAATGGCTAAATATACTCTAATGACCAGAAAAGACAAACCTTGCAGGCAGTTCCATGTGATCAAACCCTTAAGTTGGAAATCATCAACGACTATTGGCAAGAGACCTAAAATCTACCCAGGGCCAGAACAAGAATCATAACAAAATAGTCCGCAAAGCAAAAGTTTCATTTGAAACAAGAGACCTAGCCTAAGAAATATCACTGCAAAATCACAAAAGGCCTGGAGGGATGTGGACTTTTGTCTTCAAACCTTCAAAACAAGAAATCTATGTTTTTGTCCTCTTTCCTGAAACTATAGTTCAAGATACTTAATTAGAGTTTTCATTAGTAGCCATAATGCTCATTCCGAAACATTAATTTTCCAGCTATTTGCACTTCCGTACTAACTTCCTTCGTTAAACAAGTTCAACTTCAGGTACTGAAATACTTCAACACAAATTTAAAATGTAAGTAATGCATCTCGTTAGGCAATGCACGTTCCTAGTTAACCTGTGCCACTGCCTATTCTCCATGTGATTTGCTGTGAAGTTATAAATTAATTAAAGATGCCAAAAATCAAGCAACATTTTATCCCATCTAAAAGTAAAAATAAGCCATCCTTCTTCCTTTCCTCAATAAGCTCCCCACCTCTTTGATAATTTTCTTCTCCTTTCCTTCAAACTGGTTGCACAATGCATCTAATACCATACAACAAACGAAACAAAATACGTTATGACTTGGGTATATCTATTGTACTATTCTGGTCAGGCTGTACACTGTACGCCCTGATATACATAGAAGAAAGTACCACCTCTGAAAAATACAGTGCGAAAAGGACACATTTTACAGTTTATTTCATGAAAAAAACACTTGCTCAAGAACAACACAACTTGTAATTAAAGATTCTAATACTTTAATGGGAGCAGATCCTCTCCGATGAAACAAAATGACATAATTCAATACAGTAATTAATCTAACCATTGAATTTTTCAATTTTGATTTTATAAAAAAAGCTATTAAATTGATAAAATGTAATCAAAAGGTTAGATCCACTTCAGTGGTAATGTCACTGGCACAAGATACATTCCCAATTTAAATTAAAATTTGTAAATTTGTATTCTATAACTATCTAATAGCAACGGAAAGTATGACAGATACTAAATTTTTCTGATAAGCATAGATTACTTTTTTTGAATTGTAATATTTACTTTTACCACTTAAGAAAACAGCAGAGAGCAAGACGAGTAAGAACATTAAAATTAAAACCATATTGAAACCATACTTTTAAATATGAAACGGGATAATTGGCAAATTGAATAGTTTTCAAATGATTACTTTAACAACACGTTGGATTCATGCAGTGGATAGCAGATCCATAACAATTTCCGGGATTTATATTCTACCATGAGGAAGGTACAATGGCATTCATGGAAACTGATGCCAATGCATCAGAGATTGAAAGTCAATCTATTCAGCCTAAGTACAGGACTCGGACAACAATTTATATTTGTGAGCATGACAAGAAAACAGTAACCAATTTCTAGCTCTCCATTCCGTATATCAAGTGCAATAACTCTAACCAAAATATCGAGGGAAAATTGATAAAACAAACAACCCTGCATAAGGAAACAACACAGGAAAGATAAAAACAGAATAATGAATGAAGGCATAGGTGACGGCACACTTGATAGTTCTTATCTTGTAGCTTTCTTTCTCCATTCAGTTTGTCCCCGGTTTATCTCAAGTCCAGCAGTAGACAACCTAAGTAGATGCAGAAACTGGGGATTGGCTTCCTTTGCAATGGCAGATCCATTGGTTCCTTTCAGTTCTGAAACTGCCTCAGCATCACCCTGGATCATTTTCACACCAGCGAGGAATCAACTACGTCATATTGTCTGCACTCTCATCTGTAATCCAAGGTAATACTCTGCAACTCATGGCTACCAATGATTTCCTGTGGCATGCTTTGACATAACAAGCCTGTAAGTTAGTTGGTGGCATCAATAACATGCAACACCATTTTTTGTATAAAATTAACATTACATAGTTTGTGCCTTCGTTAAACAAGTTCAACTTCAGGTAGAAGGCACTGAAAATACTTCAACACAAATTTAAAATGCGGCACTAGATATGTAAACTTCGTCCGATCTCGTACTTTCAATTCAATATTGCAATGGTACATCTAGTTTGGAATAGAACAGTAGTTACATGAAAATGTCAAGGTAACATTTTTGGGGAAACAGGTAAGAAAAGTCAAATGAATATGCTATAAATCACAATACAATTAACTAAAAAAAGAGTCATGTCTTGGTGCAATATCAACCACTGCACATCACTTATTGCTAATCTCAGTCCCAGGCACAGCAGTTAGAGAAGGCACTTCCTCAAAGAACTAATTCTAATAAGAAATCCAGCAGCATCACAGCTTCTCAATCAACCTAACCATGAAAGAATTCACAGCTGAAGCATCCAGAACAATCCATGATGATTCAAATAACTCATGGAAGAACTCAGTTCCAATCTCCTCTGCAGCCGTCCTAAATGCAATCCCAAATGCATTCCCACGAGCCCCAGCCAAACGTGGCCTCCCACAAACCCCTACAATCAGCACCTTCCCAGGCTCTTGTGATACACAAGCACAAAGCAAAGGTTTCATTGTCGCCCCCCTCTCCCTCAAAGCATCCATAAGAAAATAACAAAACTTAGTCAATGCCTGTGGGTACCCCAACAACTTAGCATCACTTGAATCCTCCAATTTCAACCACCGGAAACTCCTCCCACTCCTAATGCACCCATTCTTAGTAATTGCAGCACTCCCTTGCCTTAAAATGGCCCTCTGAATCTTAATAGCATGTTGCATCCCGGTTCTCAAGCTGTCAATATTGTTCAAAGAAAGCGCATCGTATGCCACACCAAATTGCTTAGAAGCACTAGAACCATCCGATTTCACGAAAGACTCGAGCAAAGCAGTCACGCCATACACTACATCCGCGGCAGAAACCTTAGAACTATACTTAAGAGTCCTCTGGAAACTCCTGTAGTAGAAATCAGTAAGTCCATACTCAGGCAAAAACCGCTCAAACTCCTCCTTCATCTTGCGCTTCACCTCCACATTCATGTGCTGAAACTTCTGATGGCAATCGGTAAGAGCAAACCCCATCCTCCCAAACAGAAGGTTCAACTTCTTCACCCCATTCTCACTCCACGTCTTCAACTTAGTGGCAATGTACGAAGAGCACATCATGGAGTCAAACAAGCTCCACTCCTGCAACAGCATAAGCCTTGGCTGGTCCTCATAAGTAATCCGCGAAGAATTCGGGGCACGAATTTTCGTCCCATCCTTCAGTGTAACCGAAGTAACCACATCCAAATTCCCAGAACTGTTTATATGCTGCTCAAGCTCCATAACCCCATCCAGGTACCTCTCATCACTCAACCTCTCATGCACAAACTGATCCGTGAGCGAAACGCAGGCCAACCAGAGCAACTCATTGGTGTTCTTCCTGAGAGAATCCGCGAGCTCGTACATCAAACACCCGGACGGCTTCCCATGGAAAGTCCCCAAACGGTAGTAGTCCTTCTTCATCTTCCGGTACAGTGTAATCGGATCCTCCTCGTCATCCTCGTTCTTTTTTCTCCTCTTTCTAGATCCGGTTTCGTCGTCGTCAGACTCCGATTCAGATTCAGATTCAGGTTCAGATTCATCACCATCAGCCGCAGTGGCGTTGGCAAGTGTGGTGAGGTCGAAGTCATAGGCAAGATCAGACTGCTGCTCGTCGTATTTGGTGAAGAGGACAACAACGGCGTCGTTTTGGTCACTGAGGTTACGGAGATGGATGGGCCTGTGGCTGTCGACAACAAAGACGCGAACATTGGGGCCAAGACTGAGGCTTTTGCGGAGGTCCCGGTGGTTGCCCCAATTGACCAAAACAATGGAGAGAGGGTCGTCGTCTAAGGCAGAAGAAGATACATACTTATGGATCTCGTGGAAGGAGGAGACAGGGTAGCAGGCGTATTGAATGGAATCGGATTCGAGAATATGGAAGATGATCTTGAGAGCGCAGAGAGAATCAACGTCGGAGGTTGAAGGGAAAATGAGAACCGGCGAAGAGGAAGAAGATAAAGCAGAATCACGAAGCTTGGCGTAGAAGGAATCAACGCTTTGTTCTCTCATTGTAACCTTGAAGAAGAAAGGGTTTGGGGTTTGTTGTGTGAAAAATGATGAATCATGAGGATAATTGGGAATTTTGAAGAGGAGAAGATTCAGAAAGAACACAGGTTGTGTTTGAACTTTTTGAAATGAAAATGAAAATTTGCAATGGCGGGGAAATATTAGGCGCCTTCGAATTTCATAATTGGAATTGTTTTGGCATGTGTGTGAGAAGTATATAAACACGTGGGAATGTTTCTCGGTCCACCTCACTAAATGGACTAGTGGACCCAGTTGACTATGTTATATAATTGATACATGATTTAAAAATTCCTTTATGTAATTTCTTTATACAAAAATTGCTATTTTTATCTTTTCTTTAAAAGTTAAAATTTGTCTAAAATTTTCCTTAATTTCTAATTTCTATAAAAGGTGAAAAACATTTTTTTATGTAAGTATGTAGTGACTTTCTTTGAGTAGTATTAACAGATAATAACTAAAAATAAATAAAAAATCAATTCAATTTAAATCTTTCATAATTTTGATATCTTCAACTTAACCTCTATTAGTTTTTTTTTTTTATGTTGGATGCTTAATTTTTATACTTTTTTATAAAATCCCTACAATTTTATTGTTAATTCAATAATTTTGTCTTGTTATATTAGTTAATTATCTTATGGGTTAAGAAATATGATATTAAAAAAATTATTTATCATGTTACAAAGAATATATTAACACAAAATAATAAATCACACCATCTAATTAATCAAAAAGTTAAATTACAAAAACTTAATTAAAAAATATACAAATTTTAAATATTTAATACACAAAAAAATATTAAAAACTAAATATACAAAAATTTAAAACATAATTAAAATAAAATAAAATAAATAAGTAAATATAGACTTCATTTATTAACTTCTTACATATTGAAAATGTATTTATTTAGCAATTCCAATTTTAGTGTTTCCATTTGGGTAGTATTAACACTTTTGTATTGAAATATTGAATTTGTGCAGAATATTCTCTCATTCTCAAGTTTTGGAAAACACTCACTAAAAGTGTCCCTACATGAGTTTTTTATTATTTTCCAGCAGTTGCATTTGTTAGGTAAATATGACTTCTCCTCAATTCACCTCTTACAAGTAAATACTTTTCACCATATATAAATACTTGAAATCCACGGAATAATTAATATATATATATATATATATATATATTAATTAGTTCATTCATTTATGTAATTTCATAATTAAAGTACAAAGTCAATACAATAGTATGGTCGAAATCAAAAGTAGATGTAAGATAAGGATACTGGATTTACTATTTTATTCATTTTGTACAGTTTTTATTGTAAGATATTCTTATATTTATTTTCTAATCTAAATTATTATATCTGTGCATGAGAGTTCATATTTACTATTTTAACCTGGATATAAGGAAAGGTTTACAAAAGATAAAAATGGAAATGAATGATGAGAAAAGTTTTAATATCTGATGTTAATTTACATCAAAACCAATAATTTTACTTTAAACAATTTATCAAATAATGTAAAGATTCTTTAATCGTCTTTTTTATTCTCAATCATCGGCATTGTTCTGTGTAAAAAACATTACTTTAACATATTTTTTATATTTTTTATGTATATACATCCATATCTTTTAGGATTGCATTTATGATCTTTTTTTCTTACACATAAATGAATTAATCTTATAGCTTGAATATTTGTTATTAATTTGTTAATTGACATGTTATGACTAAGATGGAAGATAAGTGTGACATTTCTTTTAATATAAAATTCTAATAAATTAAACATCACAACACAAGTTATATTGAAAAGCCACATAAACTATATGAGAATTAATCATTATAGTTATCTAAAATATACTTGACAAGAAATATGAAGGGCAAGAATGTCATAAGCATGTCTTAAAAATGTAAAACAGTTTAGCAAAAATTTGCTCACATAACAAAGAATTACAAAAAGCAGTTTCAAACAAAAGGTGTTTGAAAGAGCAATAACAAATGCACCTAAACTACACAACAGCATCTCCACCATTTTGATGGTCACCAGGAGTCTCAACATCTGCTTACACCAACATTTGTTAATCATTGCAAAAAGGTAAACACAATAAGGAACCAAACACAAAAAGAAAGAAGGGTAAGCTAGTGAAAATAATTTTAATAGATAAATAAGTAGATTATGAACAAGCAAGTTATTAAGCATAAACAACAGGTGATGCCAACCAATAAAATGACTCTCTATCTCGATTATCTGGATACATGTAATGAAATTGAATTCACTAGTTGTTTGCACTTCTGGTGACCTCTACTTCTCTACAGAGCCATTGCCAATGGGATTCACCCTACCACACACAAGGTTAGTCCATGATCATTCTAAGGTCATTATCCTGCCAGAGACTATAACTCATGTTACTCTCACCACATGAACCACCAGTCTACTCTATGTTAGTCTGACTGATTCATTAGAGTGTGAGGATGCAGCCTTACTTGAATCTTTAAGTCATTACACATACTATTTTATCATCAAAAGGGATCTCTCCATGAAATTCCCACACCAAGTCCACATGGAATCTCAAAACATTTTCATCCACTACTACAAAATACATATTTTACATCGATTATTTTTAAGTTATTATATCAATTATAGATCCGATGTAGATGTCATCGATGTAGAATGTCACAAACTTATTACATAGGTTATATATATAACCGATTTAATATTTGAATTCAATTTAAAGTTTTTATTTCATCAATCTATTTTCTCCTCAAATAAACGCATCCCATATGAGTTGGGGACTTATGAAAATTTCATATCTAAAATATTTTAAATTGCAAATTGAACTCCAAATATTTTACATTTCATTATAAATTGGTTCTTACTTAATATTTACCATTTGCAACTTAAACGGAAAGTTAAGACCCAACCCAACTTGTCAGACTGAGCCAAACCAACCCAACTTGCCAAACTAGGCCAAACCAACCCAACTTGGGTTCAGCCAATCCCAATGTCTGATGTGGGTTCAAACTTGGTCGACATTGTCTCAAGTTCAATTAGCATGGCATGAATATGAACTTTGCTCGACATTGCCTTGACGTTAGTCCAACTCAACTCAACATCGACTTGACTCGATGTGAGCCCAACTTGACATAGTCAAAGGTCAATTTGACTTGATTCAACTAAAGATGGATCTCACTCAACTTGGCTCGGTGGACCGAATCAAGTTGGTTTTATTTTAACCTAACTAGACTCGACCTAACATTGGTCTAAGCAACTTGATTTGATGTAGCCCAACTCTATCTGACCTAGCATTGACACAATTATACTCGATCTAACATGGACCTGGCCCAACTAGGTCGAAAGTGGGCCCTACTTAACTCGGTTTGGGATAGGTCAGGCTCACTCAACCAAAGATAAGCTTAACTTGACTTAGTCTAAGGTGGATCCAACATGAATTAACCAAGTGTGAACCCAACTTGACTTAACATGAAGTGAACCTAACTCAACTTGATCAACAGTGGACTAGACCAGACTTAACCAAACATGACTCAACTAGAGTTGAAATCGCCTTATTTAGCATTAACTAGACCTACCTTGACTTAATCAAAAGTGAATTCGACTCTATTTGATTTCGGCCAAGAGTAGAAAGATCGGTATATTATTTTGCTATTGGTAATGCATTATTAATGATATGTATAGAACAAAGTGTCACCACATTCAAAAAATAAAGTGGAAAAAAGACACATTTTAAAGTTTATTCCAGGAAAGCAAGACTTGATCAAGAACAACACAGCTTGTAATTAAAGATCCTAAATAATTTAAATCCGAGCAGACCCTCTCTTATGAAAAAAAAAAAAATACATGACTCAAGACAGTAATTATTCTAACTACTGAATTTTTCAATTTTCATTTTATGAAAAAGTTATCCGACTAATAAAATTTAGTCAACTGTTAAGATCCACTGCAGTTGTAGTGTCACTCCACTAGATCCTTTCCCAATTTAAATGATAACTTGTACTTCATTCTACAGCATCGACAAGCATAACTCCTATCACAGATACTAAACTGTTCTGATAAGCATAGATTAGTTTTGAATAGTAATACTTGATTTTGCCGCATAAGAAAACAACAGAGAGCAGGATGAGTAAGGACATTAACATTTAAAATCGTACTTTTAAAGATGAAACGGGATAATTTGATAATTGAATAATCATCAAATGATTACTTAAACAACACATAGTTGGAGTCATGCAGTAGATAGCAGATCCAAAAACAATAAATATCCTTGGAATTATATTCTTCCAAGGTTCAATGACATTCATGGAAATTGATGCCAATGAATCAGAGATTGAAGTCAATCTATTCATCCTAAGAACAGGATTTGGGCAACAATTTATATTTGTGTGAACATGACAAGATAACAGTAACAAATTTCTAGCACTCCACTCCCTATATCAAGTGCAATAACTTCTAAGCAAAATATTGTGGGAAAATTGATAAGACAACCTGCATAAGGAAACAACACAAGGAAGATAAAAAGCACACTTGATGGATTTCATCTTGGAGCTTTCTTTCTCCATTCTGTTCGTCCCCGGTTTATCTCAAGTCCATTAGTAGACAACCGAAGTAGATGCAGAAACTGCTGCTTGGCTTCCTTTGAAATGGCAGATCCATTTGTTGCTTTCAGTTCTGGAACTGCCTCAGCATCACCCTGGATCATTTCCACACCAGTGAGGGAATCAACTACGTCACGTTGTCCGCATTCTCGTCTATAATCCAAGGTGATACTCTGCAACTCATGGCTATCAATGATTTCCTGAGGCATGCTCTGACATAACAAGTCCATAAGTTAGTTAGTGACATCAATGATATACGACACCCTTTTTTGTATATATTAACATAACATTGTACGTGAATTTGTTATGACAAGGGTAACAATAGAATATAATAGGCAACATACCAGAAGAGAAAGAAAAGAATTCCAAATCAAATGAAGTGTCTGAGAGGTAAGTTAGTTTTCAGTAGTCTACCGAATATATTCTTGATCATACATTTTGTCAAAAGATAGACAGACCCCTTCATGAAGCAAAATTTCATTTGGTTGTTTCGAAAACAGTGTTTAAACTGCTTAAATTATCAACTTATATGTTAAACAGATTGCCCCTCTATTTTCTTTTTCATCATGATCTAGAGCAGAATAAAAAAAATACTTTTATTACTTGTTTGCAAAAGCCAATTTTGATTCTAGAAATGGGTTAAAACCATGTTTCTTCTTTTTACTTTCAGGGTTTTAAACATGGAAGAAAAGTTGTAAATAACAAATTCAAAGCAACACTGGCATATCTAAGAAATTGTAAATATTCTAGTAGTGAATTAAGAACAGTATACAGGTCATTATTAGTAGTGAATTATGAAATGTAAGTCCCCAGTCACAGTCATTTTGAAGAAATAACACACAAGTATCCAAAAACATTGAAAATAAGGATAAGAAGCATATAAGTATCTATGAAACATATCGAGTGAGAATATCTAATATAAATTTTGTCAGTCTAACCATTGAATAATCAATACTTGTGGTTTTGATCTAAGATGCTAAATGTCGGAAAAATTGAACATAGTAAGTACGCAATCAAGTATTGATATTTTCTTAATTTTGAAAACACTCCACCTTGAGATATAAAGATAAATCAGAACTAAGATATAAACTGCTTATCCAAAAGTTCATTTTGTGAGACATAAATTTAAAAGAAAGTCTAACAACCTCAAGCACCCATCCAATATAGGCAACATTGTTAACATGCTGATTCATGTCCAGATCTGCTCTTCTTGGCTGCAAATTTGAAAAGGCAGGGTGAGAAGGCAGGTTCTTGAACATTATTAAAATATGCTGGATTTGCCAACTATTTTATCACCAATGAAATTCCTTCTTTTGCGACAGTCAAAAAGAAAAAAGAAACTAACAGAAAAAGATTCTCTGAGCCAAATAATCATACCACAAGTCCAACTTTGGAATACTGAGCAGGGTCTTCCAATTTTGGAATTTTCTTCAGGCAATTACTGTCCTCCTCAGGAATTGCTAATCTAAAACCACAGAAGAGAAATTGGAGAAAGAAAACAAAATTAACCACAGGTTAAGCAGTAAGCCAGAAAGGGTATTGAAAATTGAAACTCATCAATCACGAACACTAGCAAGACAACCAATGAAGAATGATCATTGGGCCATACTCAAACCAAGCTACTTGTAACATGCTAACTAAGTCATAAATAAATTGTTCAAAATTCAATTTTTGTACTAATTAGAAATTACGAAATAAAAAAGATGGATCTTTTATAGGAAGATTAATTTTTTTCAAAATAATGGAAGATAGCATGTGAAGTAAAGCTCCCCACGACTTTATCAGAAACCACTATGAAACTTCCTCACATCTTTTCCTAAAGATGGGAAGTGCAGAAGCCGCTGAAAGTAATAGAATCCAAGTTTGTTGTGTTGATAGAAACGGTATCAAATTCAGAACCAGATATTCATAATATTGATGATTGTTATGATAAATATCCTTTATTTGTCAATTAAGAAATCTATACATTAGCAATAGTTGATCCTTAATTATGAAAGTGATGAAACAGTTATTTTCACCACTATGAGTCCACCATCAAGAGAAGTCGGTAAAGAGCTAAAAGGTCATTGAGTTCAGAAAGAGTCCAATCAGTTATAGATTTATGCAGGATGATCCTTAGATATAGAACTTCTCCATATTTTCCGAAGTGTTTTAGTGAGGTAAATTCAGATAACATCAACAGGCTAGTTTTCAGACTTGTATTCCTTCATTTTAACTCATTGCTATTGGTGAAACTTGCTCAGGAAAATGTTTAACTACAAATCAACAAATAATGTTTCTTGAAATGTGAATCTGTATGCGCATGTAACAAATTAACTCATGCCATCAGGGCTTTATCAATATTATATATCTTCTGCTTATCAAGTCTAGTTATTACTTCAATGAACAAGACTTAAGAGCACCTAAATAAAAGAAATCATGGGGCAAATTTTGTGTATCTTGTAATGCATTAGCAGCATATGAGAAAGAAAAATGGCTACCTGGGCTCTCGAGGACAATAAACCAAGACCTCCTCACGAACATCATCAGAAACCTTTTGGAGTCGTCTGGTGTCCTGATTCATCATTACCCATTTGCTGAAACATTAAATTTAAATGTATCATGATTTGCGGCCATGGATAATTTTCCATCACATAGATCTTTGGACAGTATTGTTTCTGAGTTTTATGCGCTTATAAAATCCCTAGCATCCCTGTGACTAGGGATGAAGTTTAATAACCGGTAGTTGAGTTTTTCATCCTTTTGCTTCAATAGCATGGATATATTATATAGGCTAATAATTGATGGTTGGTACCAAATAAACTATTGTAAATTCAAATGAGGAAAGAGATTTTACAATACATGAACAAAAGTGACAAGTAGGAAAAGCATGTGATGGGTCCTGTACAAGGTTGCCCAGAAATCAAAGAATTGTGAGATATCATCCTACAGGATGAAGGCCTATCCTACTGCTTGTTAACAATTTACCTGCCATTCATGAACCGAAAGCAGTCATGCCATAAAAACTCAGTAGAATACAGTGCATAAGTAATATTTATCATCAAAGTGATTAAACTAAAGTAGCAAAATATATAAAAGCGTCACAATTCACAACATCCAGTTGGAAGGTAAATGTTCACCTTGTTGCCCTTCCAATAACTTGATCGGTCGCAAAGTCTTTCATTATAAAATCACGCCTTGTTCCAACCCTTCCTTCTCCTTGACACCATGTCTCTATCTCAACAACATCACTCCTGTTGAAATCATCTATGTTAGACTTTTCAAATTAGAGTATATAAATTAAGCTTTTATAAAAAACAAGAACCCACCAAGCAGGGTATTTGTATATTTCAATGTGCATGCGAGCAGTAACCCATATGAGACGCAATTTTCTCATCGTAGGGGTGGTTGCAAAACCATCAGTAGAATATCCAACACTCTGAGCATGATTGCATCCAACCTCCTGCAACACAATCACCAGATGTTTCAGATTTCGAGCAATGAATACAATTGGACATGTTCTATATATCAGATAATACAGCTCCCAAGGTTAGATCTGTCTTCCTTTTATTTAATTAAGCAGCCTCTAGATGTCATCCAAATGTATTTGATACCTTCAAAAATCAATCAATTTTTCCAAATGATTATTGTCTTTAAGTTTGGATGAGTAAAGGAACTGCCTTGTCTCCATCCTGAGACGCAATGATGGTGTTACAGTGAGCAAACATTATGCACAAGACCAAGATCAGAAACGAGAGTACTTTTCATTTCATGACAATTATTCAAGGAAACAAAATAGTGATCTATAAAAAGAATCAGGAAGAACAAAAACAAACAAAGCACAGTTTTCCAAAATCTTATACTCCAATACTCCGTGCATAGAATACAGCGCCATCCAAATCGGCACAAAAAAGCAAGACTAAACACTATAAAACATAAACCAAACAACCTAAAAATGCCACAAATCTTCAAGTTGAACTTCAGAACATCAATAATAAAGAATAAAAAACAACCCCAATTGCAAAAAATATTCCTTTTTCACTTAGAAATAGAAAAAAAAAAAAAAAAAAAAAAACTATTTCCCAATCTAAAACGTGCACAAAAACACATGAACCAGAAACACCAAGATGCTCAAAATCCCAATCAACCAAGCTGAAGCAATCAAATCAAATCACCCAATTGACCAAACAGATCAAAATAAAAAACCTGCAATAGATTAGCAATGGTTTCCACAGTGGCAGTCTTGTTGATCCCAACTTCATAGCTCCTCACAATGAACTTCTCCTTATAAGACAACCCATCCTCCGTCAAGCTCCCCAGCCTCAACCGGTCCGCCAGCGTCCCAGCCTCCGCTTCCACCCGGCTCGCCACCGCGCCGTCCCTGTCCGACACGACCGCCACCACAGGAAATGCCCTGATGCCGGGTGACCGGAACCCGGCGATACCACTCCTCCTCCGGCGAGGGCCCACGCAGGCGGGGCGGGCGGAAAACCCGCATTGGGCGAGGGAGTGAACCCGGTCCAGACCATTGCACGAAAGCTTCAACATTTTTTTATTATTTGAAAAGACGAAGAAGAGGGGAAGAAGGAAAGCGCAAGAAGTGGTGTTGAAATGAACGACGTTGTCAAAGAGATAGAGATGGGAAGCGACAGTGGACTAGTGAACGCAGCACGTGTTCTCGATGGGCTCCTTTTCTCTCTCCGATTTAACCAAATTTTTTATCTTTTTCAACTTCTTCAACTTTTCATCATCTAATCTAATGGTTCAAATCACCTTTGCCTCCTGCCCTATTGCATCGTACAAACAAAGTCTCCTTAAAACACGAGTCTCGTATTGTGTATTGTTCTTACCGAAACGCTACGACCAGATTTGTGCAAAGAAAGAATTTTTCTTGACAACTTATGGTATATGAGTTCTCATGTTAATGGAGGCCTTTTCCAACACCAACAGCAAAAAATAATAGTAACAGTAACAATATTTTCTAAAGTATAATGGTAGAAATTTGAACATTTGTAAATGAAGTAAAAAATAAAATAAGTTTTACTTATCACTTTGTTTGATTAAATGATTGAGGTGTTTTTGTATTGTATTCGGTTTTGATGTTTGTAACAATTAGAGTGAACTTTTGCTATGAAAAGTTTGGAATTGGATAGGTAAACAAATCTACAAAGTAAAAATATGATAAGTATTTAAGTAGGTGAACCAGCTTCATATAGGGTTTATGACAAAGTTTCTATTATGTATATGTTCTAAACATAATTGTTTTATCTTATTTTCGGGTGACAATGGTTAAATATTTCATTCCTACGATTCAAGTTTAAAATGGGTGAAAAGAAGATTTTAGATCAAGAGGGTACTAATCAAGCAAGACTAAGTATAAACCCTAAAAAAACAGTATCCTTAAAGGGAAACGAAAGGAAAAGTTTCATTCATCATGAGTCATTTGTTGAAGTTGATTGTATATTTTAGATGTCTTGAAGGAGTCAAATGAAGAGTTCCAGAAATCCTTCCATTTTCTAGAACAAAAAGATTCTTAAGCTTCTTTTTGTCAATCTTCGCTCTAACCACAATGTCAAGTCCTAATATTAACCTAATTCTTTAGATCCGTCACACACCAACACCTCAAAGTCCCCCAAAGTTAACTCCAAGAAAGAAGATTCTTGAGCTAAACATGACTCTCTTTAGTTTAAGTAAATATGTAATAGATGGAGAACTTGTTGACCAATACCTCTCCACATGAAGAATGAACAATTACATAAAAACATATTTTGAATCTTTTTGAGTTGTGTATCTTTCACATATTAAATCTCCAAGTAGATTTAAATAACATATCCAACTAATTAATATCTTAATAATTTTAGCTAAAATATTATTTATTTGACTTACATAACTCAATTAATCAAAAAAATAATAATTATGTGACCTAATTACTCGATAGCTTGGTCAAAATGATTTATTTGCTAGAGCTGTCAAAACGGGTAACCCGGCCCGACCCGGCTCGACCCACCACGGATTGATGATTTAGTGACCCAACCCAATCCGGCTCACTTTTCAGCGAGCCAAAAAAATTTGAACCTGACCCGACCCACCACGGGTTGGCGGGTTAAACAGGTTGACTCACGAGTTCACTTAATTAAAAAAAAAATATTATTTTTTTTTTATTTTTTTCAGTCAAAACTAAATTGTAATTCTAATTAAAATCTAAATAAATTTTAATACAATCCAAATAAAAAACAAAATAAAAAAAAATTACAAA
>Ga0209589_1003774_pt1 | contig 26415 bp, 14 predicted proteins | sample CowpeawhiteBW_FD_187525 | JGI IMG/M metagenome (GOLD analysis project Ga0209589, IMG submission 187525) | Root nodule microbial communities of legume samples collected from California USA - Cow pea white BW (SPAdes) (version 2) | ecosystem: Host-associated > Plants > Roots > Nodule | place: USA...
TTAGTATATATATATATATATATATATATATATATATATATATATATATATACACACACACACAGATGTAGAAATTGATTAAGAAGGAGTGTGACCAAGATTTGGCATACCCTGGGTGTTATTTGTGTTACATTAGCTTTTCCTATTATGCAATCTATTAAGTTATCATTCATTATTGATGAATAAAATACACGCCTCTTGTCATGGAAACCACCTTCATCTTGAACAACCTGAAAATCATTGGAAGTTACAATGACATATCCTCTGATATTATTAGATAAACATCGCATGTTCAGTACTCACTGTATCTTGAATTCTGTAGAACCATTGGACTCGGAAATAGTTTTGTCCCTCAGTTGTTTGGAAAAATTCAATAATCTTGCCAACGTGTTTTTCCTCTCCTTCACCCTGAAAGATTACGCCAGGTGTTAGCATAAATTAGTTTATTATGTTGACATGAGATTATAAAGTTCATAGACGTCACTAACATCCACCTATTATGTTACTCACATACTCTTCAATGGACATTAGAAAGGTTGATGAATTTGAACATATAGCAGTAGTTACTGATGGTGATGGTCTCAATAGCAAATTTTAAATCCTCCATTTAATACTTTATAGAGAGGAAGGAGAATTTTTCATGGCAAATATCTTATGCGAAGAGAAATAGGAACAGAATGGGAATAATGATGTGGCAAGGAGTAAAACAGAAATGCCAACAGTATAAGGGGAAATTGGGTACATAGGGAATGAGTAGTCTATAAGGGTAGAGTATAATCTTAGTTTATTATGGACAGTGAGCATTAGCTCTCAGAAGGAACATTCCTGTGACACTGACAACTTTCTCTGCCAAATTTTCCTTTAATCATCAATAGTACAAGTCTTTCTATTGGTTTTTCTAATCTATTACTCTATTAGGGTTCCTAACAAACGATATGCTAAAAAGTGTGACTTTTTTCCATGAAGGAGAGTACAAGAATATATGTGTGTACGCTTACATTCTACACTCCTATTCCTATAATATATAACTGTATGTATACAAAAACATAAACAGACATTTATACATTTTCCTCTATGAAGTTCATAAATAGAGAGAACTGAGAACCTAGGCAAGAACAAAAATAAAATATGGAAACTTACAGATATATATGTATCCTTATATTGATACCAAAGCTTCTAACCAGAATTATCTCCCAACTAAACCTAAGCCGCTTAGATAGCCCTTTAGTTTCTGCTCGAATTACTAACTTAAATATTTGTGATTAAATCTAAGAAATCAAATTTCAGGATTGGGAAATATTATCTCCAATAAAAGAATAAAAAAAGAAAAGTAGTAAATACATAGCAATACTAATGTGGATAAGATATATCAAGAAAAATTGCGGAAGAAATAAAGGACAAGAATTAGGCCACATATATAACCTTGATTAAATTGTCAGTGAAATGGTGGACATGGAATGTAGTGGAAAATATGAAAAGGCAATAGGAGTATTGATAACAATGGCAATAGGAGTATTGATAACAATGTTTCCGAACTTCTGAATAGGGGAAAGATGAACAGAAGAAAAATATGTTTTATTTAAAAAAAAAAACTAAACTTACTTTTATAAATGCACAATCACCAAGACTAAAAATGCAATTCCCAACTTCAGCTTGTGCATAATGGCATTTGACATTTGCAATAATCTCATCTTCTTCACCCTCACTATGAAATCAACAGAATAAAAAATATAAGGATAAGAAATTGGAAATCGCATCAACTGAGAACGAGCGATACAATAGACTATATAAGATTATGAATTGATCAATACTTACTTTATTTTTAGCTGTTGGCCTTTACATTTTTTGTCCTGCAAGCTTCAGCAGAAAAATCAGATAAACAATATAGAGGAATACCATCTGTTTGGATTAGATGGAAACTAACAAAACTGGTTCCATTTCTTCGAAAGTAAAAAAAATAATTCAAACGAGACCGTCATTATAAGCGACACAAAAATGGTTAATATTTTATCTCCTATCTGAGCACAACATACATACAGAAGTTCTTTATAACATGAACTTATGCCGAAAAAATCAGGCCAACAACCTTTAATTCATAGCGCCATCCCCATCTTTTCAGAGCTTCATCCTCAGGTATTGGATCACCAATGAAGGCAGCAATGCTTTCTGAATCCAGACCTTCCTTAGTTGAAGAAGTTGATGTTCTATATTTCTTTCTTGGTGGATCGTCATCTAACTCAGACAAGGGAAAGGAATTAGAAGTTGTTCTGCCATTCTGATATGGGGAAGTGATTGCCTCTGAAGACCTAGTCAAGTATTTGGTATCGTCAATGCCGCAAGTAGAGCTTCTAGACATAATTTTAACTTCAGAATGCTGATAAACTGTTGAACTAGACAATTCAATGGAAGTAGAAACTGCTTTTGTATTTTTCTTCTTTTGGTGAACTGCTTTTGATGTTGTTTTTCTTTGTAAAACATTAATTTCCATGTTTTCATTTCCATTTGAAGAGGAAAATCTTGGGGATCTCCTAAGCTCCAATGTGTATGCCTCACTCGATGGACTTAATCCTTGGCATTGCCTCAAGTGCTTCCCATCGTAGAACTTTCCATGAAAATTTTGGACACTGTAAAATCAAAAAAGCATTATGTGGCCTTCAATTGAAACATTGAAAATTGAAGCAATGCAGGAAAGTGAAGATATGTCAACTTCCATGTTCACTCACTTCAGCGGTAATTCCGGACCCCTAGACCCATGCCACTGCACAACTCAAGAATCAACACACAGGATTTTAAGCCATGAAATTCGAATAAAGTCAAAGATACACATCACCAACACTGCAGATTGTTTCAAGTGTTGCCAATATTATACTAGAAAAGAAAAAGATACATGGACAAAAAATGAGACTGAATAAGAGTAGAAACAATTATGTTTGAGAGGATGGGAATGAAAGAAACAAAGCTTAGAGAATCAAGTACAGTTTGAAAATACTTAATATTATGTCGTAGTCCAAAAATAATTATAAAAAAATCCTGAGGTAATTGATGCATTACTCTACATCCCATGGATAGCATAACTTTTCACACAAAATAAAAATCATGGTTGGAATTTACCATGTTTTTTTCTGATGTAAATATCTATAGAAATAAAAATAAATGTCAATTATTAGAATGTACATGCATGAACTATATATATATATATATATATATATATATATATATATATATATATATATATATATCTCGCAAGCAGTATTTATTATTATCAGACAAAAAAAAAACAAAAAGAAAAAGATCAATTATTCCGTTTTCTTTTTTGTTACATTGATCTCTTCAAACAGTTATTAATCACGTGAATTAAATAATTATTGTTTAAAAATTATATTTTCAATCTCCTACAGTCTAATTATTTAACTTTCATCTACTAGTTTTTAAATAGTTTCTATGGTTTTGATATGATAATATAATAGATTATATGGTTTTAAATAGTTTACTACAATCGCATTTATTAAATAGTTTCGATGGTTTTGATATGATAATATTTTCTTTCTAAGTAAGAAGAGTATATTTTTTCTTTCTGGCCTAACTTTTGCCAAAACGAACAAAAAAGTGAAAAATTAGCCCCGCCAGCAATTAGGAGAACTTTCATTTCAGATAAAATAAAAGAGCATCGTTAAATAAATATATATATATATATATATATATATATATATATATATATCCCTGGCCCTAAGAATAGTTTTAAATAATAAATAAACCGATACAGGATAAAATAACTTTTAATCTCTCTAATATTTCAATAGTTTTAATTTCTTTAAAAACAATATTCATCCATCTAATTATGAAATATATCCTATTTTTAAATATGTTATCAACACTTTTAATGTCTTAATAATCACTTCGAGTATCAAAACTTACACATTTCAAACCGACGAGAAAGGGACATTAAAAAAAATCAAATACAAAATTTGAAAATTTTAGAAAGAATAAATTTATTTTATCCAAAAGTCTATACTTCTCATACTACTCATAGGTAATCCTAGTAAACTAATATTTTCAATGTGTTTTAAATATCTCTTTTCTATCAGTTACTTTATTTTAAATAAAACCCTTTCAGTTTTAGTATTCTGTAAAATTAATGAATTTTGTTAAAAACATTAAAGATTTACTAAAATAACATGCAGTAAAATTCTAATTAATAAAACATATATGTTTAATATTAAATATATATATATATATATATATATATATATATATATATATATATATATTAGTTTACCGTGTACTAAAATTAAGTTTGCTAACTGAATTCTTAAAAGCAGTCCGGATCTCTTTTCTTAGGTTTAATTATTCATTTAAAAGTACAAACTTTACCTTCTAATATTTATACGAAAAAAGAATTATTAGTTTCAATCTTGTGTCTATATTATAAATTACTTTTTAGTATATTCTGTCCTAACTCGTTTTCTATAAGGTTTATATAATTATTGGAATAAAAGAAAGGAGTTTTTTTTACACACATGAGGTTCCAAATATAATCATAATGTGCAAATGTAGATTTGAGCACAACCAAAAATATCATGAAACTGAGCTTATTCCTTAAAAACATTTAATTCGATGACCAAAAATATAGCGAAAGCGATTAAAACTAATTTTAACAATCCTGACCTAAAATATAGGATTTTACCCAAAAAAGTAAAAGCCGTAAAAAAAAGAATAGCATGCAAAAGCAAAAAGTACAGTGAGACACCTTAACGAGATGACGCGACCCTGATCCAGAACTCGCTGAGAATCTCGGCGAGCGTCTCAGAGGACCCCCCTCCTTCTCCACCGGTAGCTTCCGCTTTCTGAACCCTGCATTTGCATCTTCTACGACTGTCGGCTCGGAGTGTTGTCTGGTAGAGCGGCGTAGACTCTCTGCATGCGGCGGCAGAGGCATTTTAACGGCGTCGCTCGAGGGCGGAGAAGGGAGGCACTCAATTGGGGGAAGAAATGGATCGCAATCGGGTGCGTTTGGTGACAGTGTGGGGCTGAGGGAATTGGATTGGGGATCCGATTGAGAGTCGACGGTTGATGTCATGACTTTGATGCTTTGAAGATGCAGATTTGACTCACTCTGAAGTAAATGAATGGGAGCAGAGACTATTTATACTGAGATTTTATAATTTTTACTAAATTTAAATAATAGAAAGAGTTGTTAGTATTGATTTTTTTTTTTCTTACATTTAGCCGGAATGATTAATTTTTTATGTAATTAAATTTGAAGTTTTTATAATTTTAATATCTTAATTCTGAATTTAATCAGGTATTTATTTAACTTGTTATTTTTATTTTCTCCTTTTCATAAAATTTACTAAAAGAAATTAATTCAATAAACCCTGTAAATATATTCTAATTTTCCATAAACTCTTGTAAACGTCGTTTTAATTGTGTTTTCAGTTACTTAACTCTCTCGTTTGAGTAATTTTATTTGAGTAATTTTAGTTATTTAATTTTAGAGATAACAATGAGGGAGTATGTTTTATGTTGACTGTGTTTGTGTTGATATTTTAAATATTTTTTTAAAATATTTTAAAACGTAAAAATTAATAGTAATCAATGTATTAATAAAACACAATGAAAAAATAGCACAAAAAAATGCAGTAAAAAATCAAAATTCGTTTCTCTCATCTGAATTTAGATTCTCTAAAGTAAACATACATGAAGAAAGTAAGATGAAAAAGATATACAATTAACATTCTGATACATTTTGTAATTTATTATACGTGTATTCTACCTTTATTATCTTTCTTATTAAACACTAAAATGTGTTACTTTCCTGATATAAATACCTATGGTTAATATTTTTAATGATAGAAGTCATATACAAAATAATAATTTAATCACCAAACACATTTAAAACTAAAATATAGGTTAAATATATTTTTAACTTCTTAAAAATTAATACAAAATTAAAATTCATTCATGTATGAAACTTTGATATTTTTTGTTTTAAACTTAAAAAATGTACATAGTCCTTTTAATTCAATTACCTTAAATCTTTTACATGTTAAACGTGTGGAATAGTGAATCTTGGTCTTTAGATGAGTGTGAGAAGTTTAGGCTATTCGCCTTGCGAGCTTGAGCGTATGGACCGTAGTCCGTTTGGGATAGTAAATCTCGGTCTTTAAACGAATATGAGAAGTTGATAATATTTAGTTTTAGATATTGAATTTGAAGTTCATTTAGAAGAAGAAACCTGATGATAGTAGTATTACCCCACTTCTTGTTAGAAAATTATTGATCAAATAATACTATTAATAATAAAAACATAAAATAATATAATAATTATTAGAGCTATAATAATACTAAGATATATATATATATATATATATATATATATATCCACAAATATTAATAAGAGATCTAATAATTTTTATAACAATAAGAGATAAAAATTAGATGAGGGGAGAAATTAAAATAGTTGTATTTTTAGAGAGAAAACATCCCTAGTGCACATGACACAACAAAATCATATGCGCTTCTCTCACAATCACAAGATACAACAACTCGTCAGATCAATTGAGTGCAGCGAAGGATCTTTGAACCTTATGAACATCAATGTCTTAAAGATAATATAGAGAAGAATACAAAACACTTATATGAGTTATAATGGTTGTTGGTGTGTTTATTCTCATACAAATAAAGGGTATTTATAGGTACCAAAGAGATACTTTAGTAGTCAAGTGTAATAAGTCTGATTAAATAAAATATTAATTCATAGTAAAAAAATATAGTTGTTAACTATAAGCAACATTTACACATAAAATTAAAAGTCCATGAAAACATGAGTAACAGTAAGATGTTTATTTTAATTATTTATTTTTTAAATTATATTAAAATACTTCTAACTCTTCTATCTCTATGAATAAAACATTTACATTAAAGGTCTTAAATGCTAGCATGAAACACATTTGATTCATTTTTAAAGTTTTAAGATCAAAATATGTCAAAATTTTGAATAGGAACAAATTCTAATTTTGTATCAAAATTCAAGAACTAAAAATATATTTAATCATTCCTCTATTCAATAGTGTAGAAATTGAAATTAAATCCATAAGATAGGCTTTACTTTACATTTCTTTAAAATTATTATTTTTGTTATTTGTACAAGATATTTGAACATTTTGTTGCTGACTAATCTCCAACTAAAAATTGACCAAAAATTGGCTAACTATCTGGTGTTTGTTACCATTCAATTTTCTAATTCTTTTTTTTTAAAGAGAGTAAGTTTTAGTTTCACTATTTTATGTTCTTTAGATTTAAAAAGTTATTATGAATTTGGACAACTTTGCTAGGCTTGAGTGAAAGATGGAAGGGTTGAAGTTCTTTGTAAACAACAATGTTCCTCACATGCAAGCCAACGATGTTTTCTTATAAGATTATTAGGCAAAAAAAAAAAGAATAGCATGTTAGAAATAAGAAGGATCTTCTTGTTGATAAAAATGGAAAGTATTAAGTGTGAAAATGGAAAAGATGCCATACAGATAAAATTACCATGACAAAAGGATTAGGTATCAAACTTCATATCATATATAAGTCACTTGAACAAAAGTTGTTCAACTTTGACTTGTAAAGATTTAGTAGAAGTTATAGGTAGGAGAATGAATATTCTAGCCATAGTGGCAATGTAAAACTATTAAGAATCTTTAAGATTTAAGATTTTCACATGATAAAACATAATAAAGCACTAATCTTGATCCATAAGAGATTTTGTGAATATGCATTCTTTAATTTGTAATTTTGTATGTTCTTCAACCATTGTTTCTCAATCTATCTCTTTGTCTTTCTTTTTTCTTCTCACATGTTCTTGATGAGTTGCTGTGCTTATAGTCAGAGACAAATCCTCAATTCCTTTTTTATATCAACGTCCATAAAGCTGGTTTTTATTTTATATTTATTTTATTATCACTTCCCATAATAATAATCAATATATTTTTAAATTTTATTAAATCAATAATTGGATCCATAATAATATTTTAATAAGTCATTAATAGAATTAATTCTAACAACAATACCATTAAGCAACCAAGAACACAAAATCAAGAAGGTCAAGTGGTTATATTCTCCAATAGATGAAGTATGGGAGCAACATTAATATTTTGAAGGAAATCAAGGTCAAGTGGTTCACATTTCCAACACATAAATTATGAAATCAACCGTATACCACTATTGCACCATAAAGAACGCATTGACAAAAAAACAAAACTTGTAATTAATGATGGTTTGAGGAAAAAAAAAAGCAATAATTCAATGCAAAATCAAGAAGGTCAAAGGGTGCACTTTCAACAACTACATTTACACCAAGTTTATAACAACGAGTTTTAAATAAAATTTTCTTTCTATTTTTTGCAAATTAAAAAAAAATGAAAAGGAATCTCTCAACTGAAATATTTCTTAATCACATGTACTCGATAATAATGCTTAATTATAAATAACATATACAAAGAATTGTTATATCCAATCTAAAACCTTAAAATATTTAATTTGTGAGTTTTTTTATTATTTGTTACTAAATTTCCTACTTTTTACCTAATAAAAATTCAAACTAACACTTTAATTTCTAACATATTAATGCAATAGCAAAATCATAAAAGAAAAGGTTTCGAATTAGAATTAACAGAATGTGATAGGCACGGGGGAGACTATATATAGCATGAACACACACTTGGAGTTTGAGAATTAAATAAAATAGTCTATTAAGCATATAACATGAGGAAATTTTAAGATAAAAAAGAGTTGGAGGAATCTTTGTGTTAAGAGGGAAAATAATAAGAAAATTAAAGGTAAAAGAAGAATAAATGACAAAATTTTCCAACATTTTCAATAAACCTCAATTGGTAATCAACATGATTAATAATTTTTTTTGTTAATTTAATACATTCCTAGAAAGTAAGTATGCAACTAAGAATTTTTGCATGAATGTGTTTGAGGATGAAAATATTTGATCCATCTAAGTAGAAGCTATAGTGAACATGTGTAATAAAATAGGTTAATCCATGAAGGAAATAGAAATAGATGTAAAAAGTGAATATAGACTCAAGAAAACTTGCATTAGGGGAAGTTTGGAGGAAATAATTAAAGACAACTTAGGGTAACAAAATAAAATAAAACAGGTTAATCCATGAAGGAGGATGTAGTGTAATTAAATTATCTTTTAAGAGAAATTGTATTATTATCAAAAGTTCAAAAAGCAAATGGTGAAGCTTGGTAATAAGAATATCACTTATTTTTCCTGCTTAGATAATCATTAGACAAAAAGAGGAATACCATCCTCGGTCTTACCTTCCAAGTATAAAAAAATTAATGCATTTTTATTAAATGATAGGGTTTCTAAATTTTAATTGATTTTGTGTTAAAAAAAAATGCAAGAAGGTTTTCATGTGATTCTTTGATTTAAATAGAGCTTTCATTTGAATTGAAATTTTAATCACCAAATTAGAACATCATTAAGTTTCATCTTAATTCTTGAATTAGAACTATCTGGTTAATTTTATAAGTTCTAGATTTTATTTTATTAATTTTTATTTTCCAAACTCTTCTAATGAATGGCTGAGGTAAATCTTGATTAGTTTTACTTGTTGTAAATATAATTTTTCTTTAATTATGATTTACTTTGAATTATAATTTTGTTCAAATGTAAATTAGGTGCAAATAACAATTGTTATATTTGGGTTTTAACCCGATAAGACCAGTGGTGTAAATAATAGATGACAAGGGAGACAAGGAGAATTTCGGGCCACTATTTCAAACCTTTTTCAGACAGGGTTTTTATTCCTGCATCCTACCTTTTTCTTCCTGTACCCCCATAAAATTAATAAAATTATGAATTTCCAAACTACCCTTCTTTAAATTTATTTGAAGGATTTGACTTTGTTTGGAGTAAAATGATTTCTTTGAATGATAAAATTAAGGGCTAAATATGTTTTTGGTCCCTTAACTTGTAGTGAAAATTAGAATTAGTCCAACTTTGAAACTTTAGACTAATTTAGTCTTCTTTTTTAAAAAATCGGTGAATTTAATCCTTTCAACTAAAAATGTCAAATTGATTCTTCAGTTATTTTAATCTCAATTTAATCTTGATTTTTGAAAAATTGGTGCATTTTTGTCCTTTTCAATAAATTTCTTAAAACATATTAAATATTTTTTTATCAAAGTTGAAGTTGTTAATAAGGAAGATTTGCTTTGTTAGTGCAATTAAGATATATCTTAATGTCAATTTTGATGAAAAATCCTTGATCGGTTTTAGAAAATTTAATGAATTATAAGGACCTTTGACCCATACTCAAGTAGCTTGACCTTTGATCTGGGCCGACTCATCTTAACTTTTGGCCTAGATCAACTTGTCTTGACCCTCAGACCGGACTGTCTTCTTAACTATCGGTCAGGCCGGATTAACTTGACCTTTGGCATAAGCGGACTCAGTTTGACCTTTAGTGCGAACTCACTCAGCTCAACCTTCGACCCATGCTGCATCTCGACCTTTGGCCTGGACCAACTTGTCTCGACTCCTAGCCCAAGCTAACTCAACTCAACTTTCATCTAAGCCGAATTGGCTCGACCTTTGACCTAAGCTGACTCAACTCAACCTTTAGCCTGGACTCAATTAGCTCGACTTCGGCCCGAACTGACTCACCTAAACCTTCGACATGAGTTTCATCTAGGCTTGGGTCGTCTAATCTTGACCTTCAACTTAGATTGACTCGGCTCCACCTTTGACTGAATCATTAGCCTGAGGAGAATCAACTAAGCCTTTAACTTGAATCGACTTGACTAAGCCTTTAACCCAAGTCGACTTGACTAAGCCCTCAACTTGAGGCGACTTGACTGAACCCTAATCCAAACCGACTTGACTGAGCCTTAATCTTGAAGAGATTCGACGCGACCTTCACATGAGAAGTGAAAGGAAGTAAAATTTTAAATTTCTTATATTTTGAGGATATATTTAAAATCCTTCTATTTTATTTATTTAGAATACCTTTAAAAAAATTTAATTTCAATTTCATCTTAATTACTTTATCCAAACAATCATTATAAAAAGTTTGATTCTTTTAAAAGCGACAATGGTTAGGCTACATGGCTAAATGTAGAAACTGAGGAAAAAAATTGGTTGGAGATGTTTGACTCAATTGAATGATATCCTTTCTCACATCACACCTTATATACTCATGGACTACGTTTGCCTTATATAAAAAAGTTGTGATGGTGACATGTTTATACAACACATGTCTCTTGTTATCGTTAAGCTGTAAAATTTCTGATAAAATATGGTTAAGCAAATAACCAAGAACAAAATCAGAGGACGGGCAACTTGAATGGTCCAAGAACGTTTTGAAGACTTTATGAAGTGGTCCAATATCTCTGACACATTTTGAGAACCCAAAACCAATCCTATTACACGACATTTGCATGCAATTGTAGGAGAGAACAAAAGTGAAGGCAGACAAAATATACAATGTAACAACAACATCGGTTTATTACACGACACACTCTCAAACGCTGATAGATTCCTTGGAATCCAATGCCCTCTCACCACCCTCTTTAGCAGCACCAAAGTCACTCACATTTCCAAAAAGCAGAACCACAATGCCGACAAGGGCACTGCAAAACGCAGCCCCAAAAGCAGTTCTCACACTCCCTGGCACCACTGAACCCACTACGAACCCCCCAAACAACCCAACTCCTCTCACCCAACCATACCAAACACAAAACCCACGTTCTTCACCACATGGAGCAGTCTCCAACATCAACACCCTTCCAAAAGCATGCAACAGTGCACTTGATGTGCCCTGAATGGCCCCAAACACCAGCAAGTGCCCCCATTTCCAGTGACTCTCCCAGAAGTAGAACCCAAAACCAGAACTTACAAGCGACAACAGTAACCCCATGATCTTCATTTTCACAGAATTGGCCTTGATTAGGTGCTGCAGTGGTTGGAATAGTAGTGGCAGGGAAACCAGAGGGAAGAGGAAATAGGTTAACCAGAAATAAAGCAAGTGCACTGGCACAATGCAGAGTTGGCCCACTATGAACAGCACCCCACCAGTGAAAACCCCCATTGTGGTAAACGAGGAGAGAAAAACAGAAACCAAACCTCCAATTGCATTTGGGTATTTGAATATTGTAAAAAGTTGAAACCTTGTGGACAAAATGTTTGGCACAGAAGTGGTTCTGTTTTCTGCTGTGAACACATGCAACAGCCCCACTAGCCATAACAAGCCACAAAATATTGTCACAATCCAGAGACTGATAAACTCACGCTCAATGGGTTCCCTGAGCATGTGGTAAGTGAAGGATGAGACAATGGAGGCACCCAAACAGCCAACAACAGTGGCAAAGAGAGAGATCCAAGTAGAGAGTCCTTGTTTTTTGGAAAATATGGATAGTTTGCTTAATGGTGATGGTGTTGAAAGTTTAGGAGCCATGAGGGCTAAGTGGTGAGTGTGTGTTGCAGTTGAGAGTGTGATTGCAACAACAATGATTGCAATGTAGAGAATGAAGATCTTAGTGGTTTTGAAGAGACCTACAGGGAGACAAAAGAGGACTCCAATGCCTGTTGCTGCAGCTGTGATGAATGTTTGAAAGGAAGCATTGATGTAGAGAGAAATAAAGGCCAGAATTGGAGCAGCTAGGGCAAGACCTCCACCCCATGCCATTGCTGTCCACTCCAAAGAAGAGAAGGTTGAACCGTTCACTGTTATGGTGCGCTCTGTTAGTGTGCTGTACCTGCACCAATTCATGCAAACATTATTACTTCTATAACTAGAATTAATTAGAAGTTATTCCATTATAAATAAGTAAAATAATTATGCTATTATATAAGTGCAAAGTTCTTCTATTATAATATAACTTGAAGACATTTGAATGTTTCAATTGAATAACTCTGTATACAAAATATACCCCTCGCACTTAATTGGGTATTTTTTATAATTGAGTTATCCTATTTTTAAATAAAATAAATGAAATATAACAATCTAAGGAATAAAATATACTAATTATTACATAGACGTTTAAATATTCAAATTATGACACTATAGATTAGTCATTCTTCTTTTCTATGAATTTTACTATTCACAAAGAAATAAAAGGATGGATTTGTGCTTTAAATGTTGTTTTTTTTTTTTGTAATCTTTTAAGTGAGACAAGAGCTAAACATAGAGATTTTTACTTTTTTTTCATCTCACATGTGCCAAAGAGATTTGGAGTGATTTATTTACATTTACAATAATACTCTTGTCTTTACATGAGTGTAAATTTCAGTTGACCATGCTTATGCTTTTGGTTTCGGTGTTTGGTTTTCTTTTGTTCACCTAAAACTACAAAGTGTGGTCATCATTTGTATGCAAAAAGGCTTGTAAGGTTCCAATTTGACTAAAAAGAATTTAATTTTTATGAAAATAAAATAACTAATTATTAATTATTATTATTATTATATTAATAATAATAAATAATATTAATAGTAAAAATAATCATAATTAATATTAAATGATAATATTATATTTTTCTTGTATTTCATTCCATTATAATCATAATAGACTTTTCATGTTTAACTAGTTTCATTTTGGGTGTACCTGATTCTACCAATTTCTCCACAACTTTGTTTCATTTTTTTTTCAAATCAAATATATTATAATATTTATTTTTTTCAATTAATAAATATCATTAACATTTTTTAATTATTGCAAAAAAATAAAAATTAATTACAAATTTTCTAATTATCATTTTATAATACTTTTAACACCAAGGACAATTTGGTAATTTAACTTTTTCATAAATTAAATTTTATTTTTTATTAGTCACATCCATCTAATCTTTCACAAACTTTCACAAAATTTGCTCTCAAATTTACTCCACTATCATTTCCAAATTCCTTAAAAAGAACAACATAATTTTCATCTTCAAATTCATTCAAATCAATCTTCTCCCTCTCCCTCGAACCCTTTCACTCAAAAGAACACGCCCTTAAACTTTTTTAGATATGCTAAACTTCTTTACTATTCTTATTATTTTGTTATGTTAAATAAGCTCACTAACTTAATTGATTTTTAAAAAATTATATAGCATCACATTTTTATTTTTAAAAATATTATTAACACTTTCATTATTACATAATTTTAAAAATAAATGAGTAATGTACTATAATCAATAAAACCATAAATAAATATTAACAATAGAATTTTGATTAATAAAAATAATAACATAACATTATTTAAGTATGATTTTAGTCCTTGAACTTTGATTCAAAATTAGAATTCGTTCATGTCCGAAACTTCGAAACATTTTAGTCCCTAAACTTTAGAAATAAATGAATATAGTCTTTTTAACTCAATTATGTTAACTTTTGACTTGTCGAACACATTTTTTCAGCAGATATTGAATCGAAAATGTGTCAAACAATTTAAATAACTTTAATACTAACATGAAAAGTGTTCAACACGTCAACAAAATTTAACATAATTAGGTTAAAAGAACTATATTTATTAATTTTTAAAGTTTAAGGACCAAAATATATAGAAATTTTAAACAGACGAATTTCAATTTTGGATCAAAATTCAGGGACTAAAAACGTACTTAACCCCTTTATATTAATATCAAATCAAATTATAATTGATAAAGATACGGTAAATTGTGTATTTTTATATATTTAAGAGCTAGCTAACCGGTAATAAGTATTTTTAAAGCCATGAAAAAGAAATTGGGTAGTAAAAATATTTTAAAAAAGTTAGAAGAAGATTGTTTTTATTTAAAAAAGAGAGAGATAGAGAGAAAAAAACTTGCTTTATCTCCCCCACGTTCCCTTTTCCCGTATTCTCTTTTAAACTTCAACAAATGAAAAATGTGAACATTTTAACTTTATTTTTAATTTTTGTTTTGAAATAAATTTTAAATGATAAAATTAGATTATATATAATGACAAAATTATTTGTACTCTAAATATATATTGTTTTACTAATATCCCTTACTCGTGGCACTATTAGTAATAATATTAGGAAGGAAAATTTTGTTTTTGTTGCTCAACGTAGGTAGAAAATTTAAGGAGCATGCACAGTTAGTTAATAGTATACGAAGAGTGTAACCTAAGTGAAGTGGAATCCTAACTATTGTTGAGTAGAAAAAACGATGAAGTGTGAAAGCAGACACCATTATTCATCACCATGCACCAACAATCAAAGAGCACTATGATGAGAACCTGTGCTTCCTTCATCACCATGTCCATTTTCAATGAAACAAAACCCTTTTTACCAAATTTCAAACTCATGGCTGCTTCCACCACTTCATCATCAATCATTTATCTACTTTCCTATTATGCCAACATGTAATAAAGAGGACTCTTAACAAAAACTTCATCAAACAAGTGAGATTCATTAAAGCATGAGTGTACTTACAGGTTAATTTCCTTTTCTGCACAGACCACACCCTGGTGGTTCTTGAACCACTCCTGAACAGGGTCCATTGGAAGGTGCTGTAACTGACTAATAATGAGAGGAAAAACCACAGGGATGAGAACAGTTTGAACAAAGTAAGAGCAGAACTCATACAGATACCATCCCCAAACCTCAAACCTTGATGCCTCATCTCCAATAACTTCTTCATTGGCGTAACTATAATTGGAACTTCTCATAGACCTAGTTTCTATGCTGTTCCCATTTGGAGGTGCAAGAACTGATGATGCTTGCCCTAGGGCACCTCCACCTTCAGTGTCCGATTCCATCGTTGTTGAGAACAAAGAGAGAACAACGGAAGAGGGTGTTTTAAGAATGGTCACAGTAACATAGGAAGTGTAAGTGTTTGATGCAAACACAGCTGGTTAACGAAAGTTTCGAGGGTGCAGAAAATTACCTTGTAAAGTGCACCCATATATATGTATATGAATAGTATTGTGCCTGTTTTTCTCTTCATTTTGTTTGTTGTGGTAAGTGCTAATGAGATTTGCCGACTCTTGGTGTTCAATGATTTGGAAGATGAGTTGCGTGGAATTTCCGTTACTTTATTAATGCTTAAACAAATAGTTGCATTCTGAAATTTTTCTTGTTCCTCACATAGATTCCACTGTTAGTTTAGCTCATGGTTTTCTTTTTATCATTTCACAAGAAACAAAATGTAACCACATAACAAGAGGAATATATATATATATATATATATATATATATGAAATGTGCTTAGTTGGAAACAACTGTTCCTTATTATTAGGCTTTAAAACATTCTTCTACAAGTGAATGATTGGTTTGTCCAACTTGTTATTATATACTTCACTGATTTCGAGCACATTTGTTCTTTTCCCTTTTAATCTTTACCAATTGATTATAACTTGTAATAATTTATTCAACATGCATAAAACTAAACTTCACAAAATATTCCTACGAGTGAAATTGAGTTCGGATAACTTAATCAAATCATGAAATCTTGTGTGCGAAAAAAGTAAACATGATTGAGAATGGTAAATAAATAAAATTTAATTATAGTAAATAGTGGGGATACTTTCTTCTCTAATATATAATGGTAAAATTAGCTTCAAACCACTATAATATAAATGAGAAATGTTGATGACATGTCATATCATATTAGTTGTAGTGGAGTGGAATAGTTGATAAAAAGATGTTGTTGAAACATTTTGGTAATTACATATAACATACATATTATTATTAGTTGTAATAGAAATTAACATTTTTTTGGAAGTCTACATCAATTAGAGATAAAACGACTTTATAATATATAAATAGGTACAAACTTCACTTTTTAAGTTAATTTTGTGAGTTGAATTAAACTTAAAGTTTATTTATTAATATGGTATTAAAGTTGTAGATTAGATTATTCCAATGAGAAGTTATTTTGTTGGGTCTATTAAACCATTTATCATTATGGAACCATTTATTGTCTGATCTCATGCTCAATATGTATATGTCTCGATATGAGTGGGTGGTTGAACATCCCACGTCCACTAAAGATAAGTTAGACTTAGAATTAAAGTACATTTTTTTAACAAATTGTATTATTACACTTGGTTCCTATAATTGATGCGATATTTATCTCAGAATATCAATGAAAAAACACATCTTTCTTCACTTTTAACAACATTATTCTTTTTGGTTTTTCACTGTCATTGTACCCACCAATGGCGGATCTTGACTAAAAGTGTCGGAGGGGCCAAAGTAATATAATTTTGAAATTATTAAATTCGATCATTAGTATAATACTTCAAAAAATGACTTCTCTAACTGAACATTTTTTATCATTAGTATAATGCTTTAAAATATGTGAAGATGTAGAATCTATCTTGTTTTAGTTAATAATTTTCTTTTCATCACTCTTAAAGGATTAATTTATTCTTTCATTCTTTATCAACATACTTTTTTTAAAATAATACTAAAAAATAATTGATCATAATCTAATAAAAAATTGAGATATGTAATTATTAAAAGAAAAACATATTCATTATTCTTAATACATAATACACTATTATTTTTTCTACATTCATAAAAAAAATACAAAAAGCTCATTAGATAAAAAATAATAATGTTTTCATTATCAAATAAGACAAAAAGACATGAAAGGAAGAGGATAAATGAGAAATATAATGAGTTTATGTCTAACTTTTTTCTTCTTTAAAAACAAAAAGAAGACATATGAGAGTGGGAAATTATTACAATTTGTGAAAAACTAAAAAGACAATGAAAAGGAAAATAAAAATTAAGTTAATAAATATTTGGTTTAATTATTCTTTTGATTCATGCTTTCGTTTAAAAATGTTAAGTTGGTCCTTCAATTTTTTTTAATCTCAATTTGGTCCCAATTTTTAAAAAACTGATCGACTGTTAATATAAATGATTTGCTTTGTTGGTAAAATTAACTTAATGATACTATTAATTTTTAAATAAAATCAGGAGTCAAAAGAATAATTAAACCTAAATATTTTTATTTTTTATTATATTTAATTTTATATTTTTTTATATATTTACATTAAATGTTATGTTTAAATAAAAGAAATAAAAAATAAATTTTTATTTTTATTAATTTCTAATATATATTATCTATAATTTAAAAAAATTAATATATTTTAAATATATTTTTAAATTTTATATATATATATATATAAAATAAAAAATAAAAATCTTGGGGGCCGGGGCTCCTCCCTGCCCCCAAATAGCTCCGCCACTGGTACCCACCATGATTCAACCATCACGAGACCTTCTACCAATCCTAGCATACCCTTTCACCATCACTGTAAAATAGTTTTTTATATTAGTTACTTGGATATTCCATGTAGATATAAGTAATGAAAAAAAATGATTTAATTTACATTAGTTATATTGCATGATGTAAAAAGACTATTATGTTAGTTGTGATCATGGACAGGTCTATAAATAAATAAAAAAGTTAAATATGATTTTGGTTCCTCAATTTTCCGTGAATTTTAGAATTAGTTCATTTTAAAATTTTAGACTAATTTAGGCTTTTATCTCTCGAAATACGTGAATTTAGTTCTTTTAATCAAATTTTGTTAAATTTATTTAATATTTTAAGTGTGTTTTATAATAGTATTTGACTTAACATTAAAGCAAAAATGTGTCAAACACTATAAACAACTCAAATACAATCTTGAAATGTGTATGAAACATCAAATAAATCTAATAAAATTTGACTAAAAGGACTAAATCATATATTTCGAGAGATGAATGACTAAATTGGTCCAAAATTTTAAAATAAATTAATTTCAAAATTCAATAAAAATTAAAAGATCAAAAACATATATATAACCTATAAAAAAATTACACATCACCCAAAATTCAACTAACATACAAAATAAATTAAAAAAAGTTAAATTTTTTACGACGATTTAGGTAACAAATAGCGTAAAATATCTGGATTTTTTTAAAAATTTTTTTTGTGTACCATAAACCCAAAATCTATCCTGCAATACATAATTTCGGAATATACAATTTTTAACAACTATAATAACTAAATTGTTTATTTCTACCTAAACTACCAAATAATCTTAAGAAGATAAATTGTTCATTTTTATCCTATCTACAACATTCAGCATTGGACAATCCAATGGGATCTTGAAACTGAAAACATATAAAATATATAAACGATCCATTGTCATAAAAAACACTAAACTTAATATGAATATATTTATTATCTAATGACTCATATACAATACGTAATGTAAATTATCTTATTTATTATATTAAAATGTTAAAGAAATCATAAAATTATTTAAAATACATCAATTTAACATAAATGTATTTTGAACTTATCAAGTCTTACTACAAAATGCTTATGTGCTTGATTATTAGAGATGCAAAACTAATTGAATTGAAACATGTTTTAAAACTTTTAACCATAATCCCTACAATTGTAACAATAAAAATTAATTTTAAGATTAGAATTTCCATAATCGTGTATTTATTTTTTAGGGTAATTTTTTTTATCATGTAAAATATATTACAAACAAATAGCAACAAACTGTCTAATCAAAAGTAATATATATTATAACAGTATATATAAAATAGGATAATATAAACTTTGACCTATTTTTTTTCTAATATATCATTTAATCATTCTTAAATTATCATATCATACTACTATAAAAATAAAAATAAATAATAAAATAGTAATTAAAATGATAGATTAAAATTGATAAAAATATTATTATTCTATAAAACAGACACAGAAAGAAAAGTTGTGATTATCCTATAAAACAGACGTAAAAAAGGTAGATATCCTTTTGGTGTATAACTAACGAGGCAAGGCAGCTTTGGCATGACTCAAGAAGCAACATCAGTGATGGTGTAGGCAACGGGGAGTGAGGGTGATTGCGACTGGCCATTGTGGTTGAAAAGCGATTGTGTGACGTACTTTACTAATATAATCTGAATTTTAATTTAATTATAATCTGAAAGTAAATTATTTTTATTGAATGTTGATAAATGTAAAATATGAAATATATATATATATATATATATATATATATATATATATATATATATATATATATATATATATATAATCCATACTCACATATTAAAATTTTTATATTTTATTTTCTTATATCTTTTAGAGAGGAAAGATGAATTTTTTACTATTTCTTACTTATATATTTATTTTATCTTACATAATTGGTGGTAATATATTAATTAAGGGATAAATATGTATTTGGAAAGATAGGTATAAAGTGATCACTATAAGTCTTTTAAAAATAATTAGGACTTTTGTACTGACTTGAAAGATAGGTTGATAGGTCTTAAGTAACTGAAATGTCAAGAACGTTTTTATTATAACTTGTATTTGGAAAGACTGTGATAATCATAATAAGTAAATAGATTTGGATAATATTTAAGTAGTTCACTTTTGTATTTTTTTTTTATATTAGACTTGTTGAAAGCATTAATGAGTAAATTGAATCAAGGAGACAGATAAGCAAATTGGTATACAAAGGTGAATAAGAGAGGTGTCAAGAAAAAATAAGATTAATAAGAGAAATCAAGAAGAGAACATTGTTGAGATATATGGGAGAAGAGTCATCAAGACAAAGAATGAAGCTAAGTCAAGATAGAATTTATATGCAATAATTGGTATAAAATGTGGAATCAAGGAGAGCATTTGGCATTACATAGGTAGTTTATTAGAGTTACTTCAAATTATGTAATATTTGTCCTTTTATTTTCTTGTGTCAAGTAACTAATAGAAAAAAGAGGGAAATCATAAATAGATAATTAAAATGTATATAAAGGGTGACAAAGTTGTTGTGAAGATCTCAAAATTAACAAATAAACAAACGGAAACAAAACTCATCAAATCTTTACTAAATAAATAATATATAAAATAACAAAATGTATAAAAGAGAAGGAAGAACCAACAAACACCAAAACTTTTTTAAGGTATGAAAACTTCACTATGGAGGAAAAGTCCACGAGACCTAGTATAGTAAAATCTTTTACTACTAATAATTAATGGGTAGACCACAAGTTCTCTTGGAGATTTCAAGGACACTTATTTCTTCTTCTTCACTCTCTCTAATGGCTTCTTTTCTTTTCTCACTAGAGGCCCTCACAATTTTTTCCTTTTTCTGTACTTACTCTGTTAACAAAACTGATGATGCAAGAGTTATATATCTTAAATTGCATAATGAGATGAAAGTCCATAAAAAATATCTCTTTTTTATTTTTCTTAATTAAACGAGTGTGGGTCCAATAAATTAGTGATCCACCTGACAAATATGAATGTAATTTCAAATAGTTTGACAACTTAAAAAAAAATGTTATTCATTGTTGATTGTACAAATTTGAGTCACCACTTTCATTGATCTACTTTACAAGTTCATGTTCTACCATGATTAATATATTTTACAAGTTCATGTTCTACCTTGGTAATTTACTTTTTTTGTAATTTATAATGTTTCAAAAGCTTCACCTCCGCTTTCTTCTTCATATATCATTTCTCATTTTGCCTTTTCATTCATCCGTCATCCCACCTTTTAAAAAACAAAAACACTCAGAGATAATTGTTGGAAAAAAAATGCATGAACTATTGATTAAAATCTATATTAAAAGATAAGATATTTATAAATCATAATATGAATGGATTATTCGTTAATTTCATTTTAACAATGGATACATATACATTCAAGCACCCTAAATGAAAAACACATAAATTTGCTAACCCATTGTAAACGAATCATTGTCATGTGGATTTGGTTCATTGAGTAATATTGTTAAAAACGTCCAACCAAAAAATCTTCAACAAACAAAGCTTAATTAATAATTTAGTTCATATATTTAGATTTATATATATATATATATATATATATATATATTTAATTTATTAAATATATTCTCTTAGGTTAAATTCTCATTAACGCCATTTAAAATGTGTTATGTGTCAAAAATATGGATACTTTTTTTCTCCGGCCACCTTCCTCCACCCAGCCTGGCAAGCACTTTTGTTTCCTCTCGTTCTCCGCAACAATAAATTCTAACGGGGACTGTGTTGAGAGGGGATTTGGAATTGGAATGCGAACCATGTTAAGTGAAGCGTGGACTGGACTGTGTTCAGAAGGGGTTTAAGAAGGAAAAAACATTCAATTCAATTACAGTTAGTAAAATGAAGATATTGAATTTAATTCATTTATGAATTTTTTGGTTTTACATTTTTTTTAAGAATCATCTCTTAATAAAGAAATATAATTAAAAAAAAAGAATTTATTTATTTATCCATCTATTTCTTTTATAGGCATGTAACAATTTATTTTCACTTTCAGCATCAATTACATTTATAGCATACGACTAATTATCCAAAAGTATCTTTTCTTTTAATTAGTTTTTTAGCAGGAAACAAAAGAAGAAAGACATTATGATTGTTCAAATTAAAAATAAAAAGTACATATTTTGGTTAATAAATTTGTAGATAGCTTTTTATGCATAGTTGAGTAGTATAAAATAAGCAATTTTATCATGAGAAAGAAAATTGTGCACAATAATATTAGATTGATACTAATTACAGAGGAATTCTCTCAACACCAAAAAAAAAAGAAAAAGGTTTTATATTTTATTTTTGACAAACAAAATACGTGTAATGTAAGCCCCTTTTTCAGTATTATAGAGTTTTGGTCCTGGTCTTTTCGGAGGCTCAAGGCCAGCCCTTCCGTAGGATCCTATACCCCCTTTTCAGCTCATTCTGTGCCTTGTCTCCTTTACAGAAGCAGGTTCCCCTCCCTCAAATAGTCTGTCCTTCAGCAAGGTTCTGTTAGGGCACGTATCATCTCCCATCTCCAAGCTAGCCTAACCCATTTGGTACTCCTGGTAAGTCAAACTCTGGAGCTTCAATTTAGTTCTTCCCCTTTTCTTCGCTGTTGAGCGCTTTGGGTATATTAGGGTTCGATCTTCTAACCCTGTTTTGGCCTGGATCTTCATGTTTCAGCTCTACTCTTGTCCTTGTAGCTGCGATACCCCATAGCTAGAGTTGGTTGCTTTTGGTACTCCAAAACAGAGGTAAGGGGATCTAGGTTTTCCGTCTCTTTTTGTTGCATGTGCTTGTTTCCACTATTGTTATGCATGAAATGACTGGAGGATGCGTGTATTTGTGTAAGATGGAGTTAAAATACTTGACGTGGTTTGTTTCTGGGGTTACAGGCGTGGAACAGTGGGGGAGATCTGGTATTCTCGCCTAAGCGAGCTCGTCTCGCCTAGGCGAGAATATCAGAGGCTCGCCTAAGGTTCTGCCTCGAACGCTTGCCTAGGCGACCAATTCGCGTTATGAGCGACGCCCTGTCTCGCTCAGGCGAGAAGGCCTCGCCTGAGCGAGAGTTCGTGAAACCCTTATGTTGCATGTCTCGCCTGGGCGAGAGCCCGCTGTTTGAGTGAGGCCAGTCCCTCGCCTGAGCGAGTTCGTGAGTGTGTGCACTGTTTTACTGACTATTTGGATAATTTTTTGCATGTATTGTCTGGATTATTCTTCCTAAATATGATGTATGTGAATATGCTTGGGTGTTTGGATTTTATGGACGAGATTGGTATGTTTGGTGTGAGTGATGGCATGGAATTGCACATGATTATTGGGTGAAATGAGAATTTGATGTATGAAATGAAAGTGGTGGTTGTGGTATGAGAGACATGAAATGTGTATGTGCTAGGCATAATTCCATGAGGCTCATGGAGAGACCTCATGGTGGTGTGTAGTGTATATATTAAGATATGGATTCAAGTAAGGATCGCATCCCGAAACTCTGAAGGGTCAGTGAGTCTCAGGTAGAGCAAACTGACCCAAGTGGTGAGAGTAGCGGGAGACCTTAATCTTTGGCAGGATAATGGCTTTAGATGCTTGAAGTTAACCTTGTGCGTGGTAGGGTGAAACCCATTGGCAATGGCTCTGCAGAGCATTAGAGGCCACCACAAGTGCAAGCGTCCAGTGAATCCGATCTTAGTATATGTATCCGGATAATTGAGTCATAGTGTCCTGCTTGTTTGCTATAACATGATGTTCTGTGCCTGTTGTGTTGTATGTTAAGGAATGTTTAAGTACTTGTCCGTTGTATCATGATAAGATTAAATTACACTAGCTTACCCTTGCATTTCTGTTTATGTTCCTGTTGTGTTTTCTCTTTTGCGATGATCACCTTTGGTGGGAGCAGATGGAGGAAATTCTGGGAGTAGGCCCGATGGTAGCAGTGGTGCAGCTTAGGGGATCTGTCTGTGTGACTCTCAGGATCAGTTTATGGCCCTAAGTGCCTTTTTGAAATCTCATGCTCTAGAGGAGCATCGCCTATTGTGAAACTGTTAACTTTCTCTTAGGTTGTTTATGGCATAGTGGTATGCCTAAATTTGTTTTCACAGTATACTTCTGGATGACTGTAACAATTATCCTTTTATACGTTTATGTCCATCTGAGTGTTTCTAGTTACTGTAATTTTGTGATGCTTTATTTAATAGTTTAATCTATTGAGAATGGGACGTCACATGTGATATTTCACTTTTATTTTTGTTGTGATTGTAATGTACATAACGTGAAGTATTGTTTTAAACTGTCACAATCTAATGTGGAACCTTTTTTCTTAATTATTTATACTTAATTCATTCACACAAAACTAAACACTCTCACTAAGATAACTCATAGCACGAAAAACACAAAAATGTTATGAATACATCAGAAGCGAAAATATTTCCATTTAATTGATCAACTAAGTAGTTTTTTTATATGCTTGATATTTAAAGATAACAATAAATTTTGATTAATTTGAAACAAAATAAATAAACTCAATCAAAGAAATACAAATCTCATTGAAAGTATTTTCTTTAGTAATTCAAAATATTTTCTTTGTAGTTTATGAAAAAGTAAACCTCTCATATAATATAACCAACATGTTTTGACAATGAATGTTGTGGATTAAACGTGCACTATTGAGAAACACTAAATTAAAGCATGTTATACACTACAGTTTCATAATTTGAAAATTGACTCTGTTCTAATTCTGAATTTTAAAAAAGTAATTTAAAATTTTAAAAACACCTTTTTCTTGAACTTTTTTTCATGGAATAAGTGATCTATAAAATAATTTGGATGATAACAATTAACAGTTGAAACAAAATTGATAAAAAGCATTTTGATTATAATCAGTTATGCATACAATCAATGGTTAAAATAATCTGAGTTTCAGGTTTATTTTAAAATAAACGTATTTTAAAATAATATTTTGTTTTATAGTATAAAAAATAAAAAATAAAAAGAAGAATGGTAGGAGTGCCAGGTAACCCTGTGCGTGGCAAGAAGGGAAGGGCACAGAGCTCGGTTTTTGAGCTCTAAATTTCTAACCTTTCACATTCTCTCTTCTTCTATTTTCTTCCTTTCTTTCCAACTCCACAACACTCAAACCCCAAACCCTAGCACACCTCAAGGTCTGTCAAATTCTCTCTTTTCCATTTCCAACTCTCACTTCTCTGCTTTCATATTTCGCTTCTTATTCAAAATTACATGCATCCCATCATCGGTTTCTATTTTAATTTTTCATTCTCATCTGATTTTTTTCCTCCTAATGTATTTTCTAATTGTGATAAATAGTAGTGAAGATATTTCCAAGTGCATGAATATTTGGATATATGGGTGCATGTATATGTGTGTGTGCTTATGTATAAATAAATGCAATTTTGAATGTGACAGCGTTGATCAGATGGCCACCAAACGAATCAACAAGGAATTGAAGGACCTGCAGAAAGATCCTCCTGCATCCTGCAGTGCTGGTATGTTTCTCTGCTCTTTTGCGCTACGTAGTTTCGTTTAAAAAAAAATGTTTTTGGCCAAGTTTATAGACTAAGGTTTTCCAAGTTATGGCTTTAGTTGTGGTTTCAGTGTTGATCAGCAATTTTCGGTGGTTTCAAAAGTTTTGAAATTGGGATAGAAATTACACTTTTTGCGGACTGCTATTTAGAAAAGGTCTATAGCACCATTTTTAAGGTTTTTGGTCGCAAAGTTAAGGTTTTTGGTGTCTGCCTCAGTAATTGGGGCCGCATTTCCGACAGTAATGTTTATAATAATCCACAATTTGTCTATACTAATTTTCAATGCGATGGTTGATTATTCGTGTTAGATATTTTTGGTGTCAGCCCACAATGGTGACCAAATTGGCCATATATGTCTGCTACTTCCGTGAATATCCAAGAGCATGAAAAAACAATCCTTGTGACATCAATTTAAAACCTTGAACAAATGTTGGTTGATATTGCTCTGTAATGAACTTTGTTATGTTCTTTATTTATTTTAGTATTGCTTGACGGCTTTTTTTATGATTACTCTGTTTTGTGCACGCCAGAGACTGTATGCACTTTTAGGGTTTTTTTTTTTTTTTTTTTTTTTTTTTTTTTTTTTTTTTTTTTTTTTTTTTTTTTT
>Ga0209589_1003775_pt1 | contig 26404 bp, 8 predicted proteins | sample CowpeawhiteBW_FD_187525 | JGI IMG/M metagenome (GOLD analysis project Ga0209589, IMG submission 187525) | Root nodule microbial communities of legume samples collected from California USA - Cow pea white BW (SPAdes) (version 2) | ecosystem: Host-associated > Plants > Roots > Nodule | place: USA...
AAAATTTTTACCTCAACAGACTAAATTAAAATAGGCTAAATCATTTTTAAGTAACCATAATAAAATATTGTGTGTGACAGCCGTAAATCAAACATTTCTTTTTAATTTAAAGAATTGTTAATTAAGTACAAATTGTAAATTAAAGACAATACAGGAGCAATAAAGAAAATATTTCGTAGATGCTCCAACTGGTATAATAAAAGAGAGACAAGTGGTATATACTATATATAATACCATGTGAAAAAAAAAAAAACACACATAAAAGTCGAGAGAGGACTTAATATATGTCTACATATTATGACCAAATAAATATAATATAGGCTCCTAACTTTTTTATATGCTAATCTCTCAATTTTATTTCCAAATTCTATATTTTACCGGTTCTCAAGTTTTGTTAATTTTATCGTAATTATATTTTACTTAAGTGCAATATTTTCTTGTATTATAACATAGACTAACAATTAAAACTCTATATATTAAATACATATATTTTAATCAAATACTTATTTATTAATAATATTATATATTTCTTAAATACCGTGTAATAATTTAATGTAATGTTTAAGAACCGAGGGTGTAAAAGATTGGTTCTCCAGCTTTTAGGTACTGAAATGAATCAAAATTTTCAATGCATAATAATTACTTAAACAATTCTTCTTTGCAATTAATTACTTAAACAATTCATTTGACAAGATTTATAAATAAAAAAATCAACGAGCCACTCAACTTCTTTCTCTGCCAGAAATTTAAGAACACAATCACTGCTGGAGAAAAACTCTTCATCGATGAAAAGGACCTCAAATTAAACCCTAATAATTAATTGGTACACAGTTTTAATTAACTTTTTTAGAGCATTGGATATCCTAATGAAACATGTTTACATAGCACTTAAACATGAAATTGGACCACTTGCAGAATAATTATTGTACTTAATATAACTGTAAAGGAATACATGCATGCACCTTCATTCATATGGAAGATACTTATGCCGCCACTTGGAACCTCCACATTAAAAGTTTGCATTAACAAGCTAAAAATATAAACCAAATTGTACCAAGAATTAAAAGCAATTAATTGCGGGCCAAAGAAGAAAAGTAGATATTGTTCAAGTGACTGTGACATGCTGCATAAAACAAAGTTATACAGTGGGAGACAAAAATATTTCACGAAATTTTTTTCACTTTATACATTTACTCTATATGCATAAGATAAATCTTTATTTTTCTAAAAATAAATATGTACATGTAAGTTATATTACACTAAAAGTTCATAATAAATAAGTGCTTTTAGACACTAGTTAAGCTATATTTTATATTTACAACACACTATTTATACCTAAACTATTTTGAAAATAAAGGTAAAAAATAAGAAATGAAATAACCAGGTAAAAAGTTGATAGTATACGAATAAAGATTAAAAAGATAGTTTTAAATTAAATAAAAAATTGAAAATTATACTTAAAGGAAATAGAGAATTAACAATAAAATTAAATGTTGGATATGATACATGACATGATTAATCCATAAGACTGGTAATAACTTATAAAACACTATCAATTATTTCAAATTTAAAATTCTAATTATAAGAATATACTCTCAGCCAGAATCGAGATTCAATTTTGTGTTCAATTTTGTGGGCTGAACTTATTTATCCTAAATAATGTAACTTTTTTTTTTTTAATTTGTTCTAATTGGTATTGCTGTAAATAATGTAACTATACGCAAAGGATAAATTAGTGGCGAACTTGGAAAAAAAAAATTAGGAGTGCCAAATTATATTTTTTATATATAATTTTTTTTAGTTAAAAAAAAAACTCTTCATTTTCTTTTTTCATCTCTTCTACTTAAAACAAGCACACATAATAGTAGAATTAAAGAAAAATGACTATCATTCGCTATTATATCATGATACTAAATCATTAATACCATTCTAGATAAGTCTTTCGTATCTCATCAATTTGATTTGGTAGGTATTGAGAAATTTGAGAACGTTTTTCCCGGATGGCATTCTAATGAATTTTTAAACTCATTATATGTAACTATAAGAACTTTAGAGATTTATTTTTTATTGTCTTGAATTTTCGGTTCTCATGAAAATTTGTAAGTTTAGTTAACGTAAATGCATTCTTTTCATCTTTATCACAAGCCTTCCTCCCTAAAAAAAGAATCAATTGTTTTACTCTTTATCATAATCTTTCTAATATAAATTTATCACCTTTCACCTATTTAGAAAATGATAAAATTTATATTCACCTCATAATTATCACATTGCAAAACATAACAAAACTCATACCACTTTAATTAAATAAGCAACTGTATAATTCAAAATTTAAAAAAATTTACCATAGGCAGGAAAGCACAAAATCCCTAAATTTCATAATTAATGGTTATACTAATTTGGGAAAAATTATAACTAGGGTTCATACCAATTTCATAAAAGAACCCCTGAAATCATAATTAAGGTTTATACTAATTTTGGATACTAAGAAGAATCATAAATCTAACATACATAAATCATTATAAGATACTAATCTTGGTATGTGAAAGATTAGATAAAAATGTATATTTTAATCTCAATCTATGTGTTCTTCGACTTCTGTTTTTTCAATCTATCTTTTTTTTTCCTTTACATACTTTCATAATTTCTTTAATAAACCAATATTTTCATTAAATTTTTATTTTATTTATTATTATTATTATTTATAATATAAATAATATATAATTATAATTTAAAAAATATAAATATATATAAAAAAATAAGAATTTCAAAGTTTTTGGGAAGTCGCGACTTCCCTATGTCCATAGGATGTTCCGCCACTGGATAGGATTAAATTACATTAACAACTTGTTCCGGTGTAAAACCAGGCTTGATTAGGGGTGAATCTCTTGACTGGAGAAATGATACTTTCAGTTTAGAATAAAATATTAATTCATTTTTTGTTTCTATCGGTTCTATCAACATTATCAGGATAAATTACAATATACTACACATATATTATTTTTTCTATCGGTTATCATCAATAATTAATATTACATTTAAAAAATAGCGAGTCTCCTCGCTCAAATATTTGATCTTTAAAGATTATACAATATTTTCAAATTTAAATAATAATAATTATTATTATTAGGATATATAAGGTTGACTTAATAGTAAATAAGAGATTGTGATTCAACTCTTTTCACTAATATTTTAGAGATATAAAGTTCTATACTCATAATTTCTTAATTTTGTTCTTAACTAAATATCCATGTATTTTATAATTTAGTGAAGTGGTACTGAACTAGAGACATTATACTATTTAATTATGATTTTTAAATAAAAAAACTGAAAGAGAAATTGTCGTTTTAAAAAAACCTCAATAGTTAAGTATAATTCTTTTATCATATTTAAATTAAAAGTAAAATTAAATCACAATCCTTTTTGAACTATAACAAGGATTTATTTTTAAAATTTTAATGTTGTTATGCTAATTGATTCATAAAAAATATAAACATAATAATCCATAAAAGATATAAACATAGTTTGGTGGGGTTGAAGATATTTGAGGTGTTAGCGGCGGGGGAAATTGTTGGTTTATGTTAATTTTCCTAGAAAAGTTTCAAAGAGGCCTTATATTAGTAATGACATGATGCACCACTAAATATAAATTCATTGAAATTCATATGGATGATCTCAATATGTGCATTATAAATGAAACATGTCAATGCTCAATGCTTGTATTGTATTATATGACACATAGTTATAATTTTATTGGACTAATGAGAAGAATTTTGGCGGTGATAATTCTTGCAAGTTATAGCCATATTTGAGAATATTTTGAGCAAAAAAGAAAACTAAATGATGAGCACTTCATTGAATATGAGAGGCGGCAATGTTGTTAAATCAGGAATATTTGTGACTTGGAATTTTCGTGCATATATACATATACATGGTCAATAAAAAGCAGTTGCTGAAGGTGATTTGAATTTTTCATATAAAAAAGGAGTGATTTGAATTCCCTGAACCACACCCATACTTGGAAACCGAAAAGTCAATAATAAGATAAATCATAATCTTAATTTATGCATAATGAGAGTAGGTTTGAGAATGGATGTAGGATTGGGTGTTGTTTTTGAGAGCGTATGCAAATTGTTTGTGAAAATGTGTGAATGATTGAGGTGGAAAAGGCATCATAGGATATTTGAAGAAATAGTGGATCCGCCGACGAGGAGTGTGTGTGTGTGTGTAAAGGAGAAGAATTGAATGGAAAAGGAGCATCCTTTGTTTGGTAGTTTATAATTATTGACTAAGGAGAAAGTGAGTGATGTGGGTTAGGGATGGCAGCCATGAAGATGTTGGTTGGAGTCCCTCATGCTGCATGGTTCGGGGAAAAGGTTTAGTGGTTAGGGGTGTGGTGGGCGCGTGCTTCTGTTTCTGTTTTGCAAAACCCACCCCATCAATCATAATGTGTCTCATTCCAATGTATTTCACCTACTACTTACCATTTACCCTTTTCCTTCTTTTATATTAAACTTATCTTCCATTTTTAGATTAAAAATAATTCATATCAATCACCCCATGAACAAAATTATAGCACACCTCTTATAAAAAATCTCTTTTAAGCAATATATCTCTAGATAGCTCATGACAAAGCATCACTACTATTACATCAATATTTTATTAAAAACCAAAAAATATTAAAAAGATCACATTGAATCTATCATAAAATTATATTGCACAAATAAGTGAAAACTGTTTTTTATTAAAAAAACTAACTAACACATGAATGAAAAATAGTAAACAAATGTAACACCAAACTACAAAAGCTAAGTAATCAAATTTCTCAATTGATTAAAAGATTTATAATTATCTGACCTTTTCACATTCCAAAAAAAACCTTTAAAACTCATTAGTATTTTTAGAAGTCATTGTTTTGAAAGATTTAGTAATAACTTTCTTTGGTCCTCCTTATAAGTTTTCTTGTAATTTGAACTGACTCATCATTTTCTTCCGTATTTGAATAATTCATCTCATTAAAAATATTAGTCTATTTGGAAGCTAATATCAATTCCTTTGCAAAATGAGTTTACCTAAATGTCAAATAATTAATTAGGAATTACATTAGAACCACTATGGGTGAATTTACATGTTATAAATCATGTAAATAGTCGACAATGAGAGTGACATTCTTAAAAAAAAAATGCATACAAGCCAAGGAATTTATCTCTATTTAATATAAAATTTTCATTTATACTTAAATTCTTAATAATTTATTCTAACAATAATATTTAAATAGAAGACTTTCTAGTTTTCAAGTAAAATTTATTAATATAGGTAAGTTTTAAAAAATTATACAAATAAGCAAGTCATATTTTGAAATTATGATTTTAAAATGAATAAGTTGTATTCCCAAAACACACGATTAAATTCTAATGTATACAAAATCATACTTTGAAAGCACGATGTATATTTTTTTCCTTCACAGAAATATTTTGATTTAGATACACGATTTAATTTTCTTATTTAATTTTTATTTTTTGGTAATAAAATAATTAGACATTGAATTTTGAAAGCACAACAATTTACATATATATTTTTAAAATTTATATCAATTTCAATAAATTTAATAAAAAATTGCATGTGTACGATAAAGAAACCTCAAATGAATTGTAATTTGTTAGACTTGTCTGGTGATGGTCTTAAAAAAAGGGTTTTATATGTGAAAAATGAATAGTTGGATTCAATGAATACATGAGATTTATATTATATATGATATACATTACAAATATATTGGATTGGTCCAAGATTTTGTTTACCCAACAATAAAAGTCTAAGGTTTTTGATGATTCTGATGTTTGAAGAATGATAAGGGTTGCTTTATGTAACGCATGGTTGATGGATTAAAGTGGTGTTTTTTTGTGAAATCATCATGGTACTATGAAAAATGCATGCAATGCACCATATCAAAAATTACAAGCATAGATGTATTTTCTCATCTCTTTAGCCAAATTCAGTTAACTTGATATATAGGACAAGACAATGAGAACTGGGTGAAGATGCAATCATTGTTTTGCTTTATATTCTTCCTAAGCTGCACCCTGCAAGGGATCCTTTACTTTGTCATTTCCGCGATCATATTTCTGCACGCAGAGCCCACACCGTGAATTCAGATTATAATGCTTTCCTTCCCTTCAAAATAATCATTTTCTTCAAAAAGTCTGTCTTTTTTATAAGAAACTATTTTTTAAATAATTTAAAAAAAAAATGATGATGCAGGAACAAATTTCAACCATTGAATCAAACCACCATCATGGAGGATTCTTATTAAGGTTTCCGGTTTAATTTTTTTTTTTTTATACTTGTAAAATTTTTGGTGGCGCGCGTGATGTTTTTATATGCTTTGTTTAGTCAATTATATTTTTTATTAGTAAAACTTAAATATAAACTTTATACAAAAATTTGAAATTAATTATACTTAAACAATATATATATATATATATATATATATATATATATATATATATATATATATATATATAAGCACACTATTACATTTTATTTTACTTTGTGAATGCATCTTTTATTTGCGATATATATATATTTTTTTTTTGCTACAAATGCGTCTCGTATATAAATATTTGCATTAATGATAAAGACAAAATAACAACAAATTGAAATTTTAAAAAACGTTAGAGAAACTAAAAGCAAATATTAATATATTTGCAGGCCGAGAAAGAAGTATTTAAGCATTATTTTATGAAGAGAATTGTGAGATTTGGGAATGAACCTACGATCCATGGCAGTATTGCCAAGAGTGGTAAAAGGAAAGTACATTTCAACGAATAAAAGATAACCCACAAAAGTCAAATGTGAGTGTCTGTCCATCGTTAACTTTGAGAATTGAGTTTCTTTTAGAAGTGGGTTAATTCTCGTACAAGTCTTCTTCTTCTTCAACAACAACAACAACAACCAACCAAGTCAACACGTAAGAAAAAAATGGATCTGACAAAATCCCCTTCAAAAATGGGTTTTTGCGATATGCATGTTATCTTCCATTTTGAATGGCAAATATACAAACACTTTGACAACGCTTTCTCTGTGAAATAGTAGTAATTAATTGAAAGCGTAGATGACGTTGGTGCGATGGAAAAGATTGGTATTTGGGCTTAATTATGGTTGGTATTGACTAAAGGGCAGAAAATTCCACAATCTCCTTCTCATATTATATACATTGCTTTATATATTATCTCAACAAAACTACCAATTTAACAAGACTTAATAAAAGGAAACAAAATAGTCAAATACATCCCCCCAAACACAACATTAATAACATCCTACATTACTTTTCTTCCTAGATAATAAAAATCTATGCATATAAGTTTTCTTCTTCATCCGTAGTTTCACGTGACATCATTAATTTCTGCAGCGTGCTTTGTAGGTAACTAGCCATGTTTCTGCATATATATATATATAATCAAGAAACCATTTCCAAGACTCAATTTTGCAAACTTTGCCGTTAGTTAATCATTACTCTGCTTCAAAAATTAACATTTTCTGGCTGCCAACAATCACAATAATACATCACAGAAATAATAAGCAAAGAAAAGAACAAGAAGCTATAGATAGAATACAAATTACATCATCATCATCATCATCATCGTCATCATCGTCCATGGTTCATTCTTATTGTTGTGGAACTTACAAGGAAAATAGAGATTACAAGAAGATCATCATGATGAAAGAACAGGCATGTTGGGTAGAGTGGAAGGTGAGAAGGCCAAGAGAAAGAGAACGAGGAGGATGAAAACGGGGAGAAAGAGAAGCAACAAGGGTGGTGGTGGCAGAGGAGGCAACACCAAGGGCAGCAACAAAATTGATAAAGTGAGAAGTGCGAGAATCAACACCGAGTAACTTACCATGCATGCACAGTTTCTTGGTTTTGAAGAAGAAGTTGCAGCAGGCACCAAATCCTTGCGTGTGTCTCCACCCACTTGGTCACGAGGATGCACTATCATCATCTTCACCTATTGATCATGCCTTGATGAAGAAAGCACATTGAAGAGAGTGTTGTGTTGATGATGCAACAAAGAGGGTAGTGAGGTGAGTGAAGAATTGGGGCTATGGAAGAGAAAGAAAAAGAGAGAGAGAGAGAGAGAGAGAGAGAGAGAGAGAGAGAGAGAGAGAGAGAGAGAGAGAGAAAGAAAAAGAGGGAATGAAGGAAGTGATGGAGATGAAAGAGGGGTTTTATTGGTATAGAAAGGGACAAGGATTGAGGGTCAAGTCGTAGTCATTGTATATGCCAAAGGGGTCACTGTCCAAGATCAAGCAATGTCTCGGTTCAACCAACTAAAATGTACGTTGCATAAAAAAATTACAAATTCCTGTTGATTCAATGTGCAGAGTCATTAATTTCTTGCACACCTTTTTTCTTTCTTTACAAACTAAGAAATGTGTGCATTTGGACCCATTTCGCTTTTTGGATTTTTGGAAAGGAAAGGGCTAGAAGGATCATTTTTTTGCTGGCTACTACGGAATGAGTTAATACTTATCGTAAGTGTGATGCTTGGAACAAAGTGTTTGGGCCTTAAGCTTTTTGCTAGTGACAGTGATGTCAACACCATGAATCATTTTCGTGACGTGGGCAAACCAGAGGAAACATTGTGAATCCCGCAAACTTTTATGTTTTTGCCAATTTCTTGTAAGCAAGGCCAAATCACCCATTCAGTGGTTACAACAATTCAAACTTTACAACAATTTCTCCAAACATTCATCCACTTATTAAGGTAAGGAAAAAATTAGGTCAAAGTTATTCCCCAACCACCTCAATATTATTACTACGTTATAAAATAAGTAAACTATGTATCTATATAAAAGTAATGTAATTACTACAAGGTTGAGATATTGGGTTTTGTCTATTAAATCTTTATCAACCAATTTCATTATACATAATTAAAAACTGTAAGTTTAATTGATAATTTGTTTCAAGGTGTGATATCTAGTTTATAGTGATTTTTTTTTTCATGAATACTAATTGTTCAATTGACTCTTTCGTGTGTACGTCTTCATTTATTTTTTTATTGTCCTTTTGCAGCTTCTTCTATGTATTATATTTGTGTTGTTAGACAGTCTTACAATGAGTTTGTTCGATCATATTTTACAACCAACTCGTGTGGTGAACATGAGATTCAATCATCGTGACTTTGATAAAGTAAAGGTTGAAAAAATCACTAATACGAAAGATTTTAGATTCTGACAATTAAAGATATGTACTTTTGGTTCAATAAGAACTCCTTGAAGAGTTTGAATGTGAATGTTGGCATAATGTAGCCACAACGAAGAAGAAGGACAAGAAAATAGAGTCAAAAAATGTTCATATCACAATTGTCCTTATCCTTGATTATAACTACTTGAGACAAGTATCAGAGGAGAAGACTATAATAAGATTATGAATGAAGCTTCATAACTTAAACGGTGGAGATGCATCAAATATCTTATCTTTCCATCACAAGAAGGAGCAATGAAAGCTTCTATTCTAAAAGACAAAAGGAAGGCTAAGAACCTTGACGAATTCTTTAGATCTAGTAGATTGTCTATCTCTAATAAACCGTCTACGTCTGGGGAAACATATTTGGTTGAAGATGTTTATGAATCATCAAAGGTCCTTATAGTGTCAAGAAGTACTGATGAAATTGAGTGAATAATGGACTATGGTTGCTCATTTCACATGACACATAATCGTTTATGGTTTAGGAGCTTACAAAACTTATAAGATTTTTCTTTCAGCTTAGTAATAACAAAACTTGTAAGATAGCTTGAGTTGGAATCATTAAGTTTCGTCTGCACAATGAATCTAAGAGAATGTTAGAAGAAGTCGGGTTTGCACCGAGCTTGAAATATAATATGATATCCCTTGGTGAACTAGAAAAGAAGATATGTGTTTAAAGGCGAGCAAGAAATATTAAAGGTGATAAGAGGATCCACGATAAGGATGAAAGGTGTGGGGAAAAACAAATTGTAAACCTTGAAAAGGTACGGTTCAAAATATTTTAATATAATTTAAAAAATAAATAATTAGAGACTCAATAAATCTATTAGAGACTTAATAAGTATTATCACAATAAGAGATAAAAAGTAGATGAGGGAAGGAGTAGAAATAGTCTGGGTCGAGACACGTATAACTCTATCTTTAGAGAGAAAATGTCCATACTGCACAGGATAAAACAAAATCATATGTGTTTCTCTCCCACGATACATAAACCTGTCAAATCAATCGAGTGCAAAGAAGGATCTCTGAACTTTATGAACACCAATATAAAGAATATAGAGAAGAAAATAACATTTTTTAGAGAACTCTAATATTTGTTGTGTCTTTCCACATGCACCTATAGGTGGTATTTATAGGTAGAAAAAAGAGACACAAGATTGAATTGTAATAAAAAATATAGCCGTTAACCATAAATAACAGTAACCCATAAAATTAAGAGTCCATAATAAGATAATATTTTAATTATTTATTTTTTAAATTATATTAAAATATTTCTAACAATCCTCACATAATTTAAAACTATGCGTGTCTCAACCCAAACTATTTTTACTTCTTATCTCTTATTGTTATAAGAATTATTGGATTTGTGATTAACTAGTTAATATTTGTTGATTTATATGTATGTCTTGATATTATTACTACTCTAATAATTATTATTATATTATTTTATATTTTTATTATTAATAGTATCATTTCTTTAATCATTTACTAACCGGTACTGTAATATTTGGTTCATCATTTGCCTTTAAAATATATTATTTATATAAACAATAAAGTTATTTTAAATATGTTATTTAACATATTAAACTATCATTGACCATGAAAGAGAGGAGAATGTTTTGAGATGAAACCACCTACCATTACCTTAAATTCTTATTTCGTAAAACCTTCTCTTACATAATATATTGATATTGATTCTAATTAAAATAAATTATTTTTGTATTAATTACCATAAAAGGTAAAACTTATACATTTCATTTTTTGTTGTATAATTTTTAAATAATTATTGAAATTAAAGAAGTTAAGTCATAAAGGTTGGAGATTAACTTTTTTTTTTTAATTTATAAATTCAATTACATATTAAATGTCATAGGAAAAGACTTTTGCCAAAAATAGAAATTTGAACCTATATTTTAAAAAGATTAAGATAAAATAGCTCAACAAAGATTGAATTAACATTTTCTTATATAAATTAGATATAATTTGAAGTTATCATAAAGGAAGTTGGTGGGAATAGAAATACAACAAAGGATATTAAAAGAATAATTTAATTTTCACATCTTAAACGATATCCAAAACTCCTTATTTGAAGGAATAGTCAACAGGTTATTTCTACAACACTTATGACGAGTGACATATATAAGATTCTAAGTTATTGACGATAATTATAAATTATTTTGGTTTCACTTAAACAATCTTTTCAAAGCAAAAGTAAAGAGTTAAGGAGATTAAGATTAGGGGACAAATATATAAGATTAGTAGAATAAAATATATATTTTTTAGATATTGATAAGAAATTTAATAAAATAAGGGGGCACTTATTGTTAAAGCGAGCCAACTCGGCTCGGGTTGACTCACCATGAGTCAAGTTGAAAATGAGTGAACCCAATTCGACTTACTTTATGGTGAACCAGAAATTTTGCAATCCAACTCAACCTATCACGGGTTGGTGGGTTAAATGAGTTGGCTCACCAATCCATATATAAAAAATTATTTGTTTATTTTTAAGAATTCAAATATTTAAATAATTTCTTAAGCAACCCATGACATGACAATCACAATAAAATTAATAATCAATGTCTTCGTCATGCTGACCACAAATATATGATGAATTGTTTCCATGAAAGTATTCATATAGTTCAAGAAAATATGGCTAATATTACACATTTTCTGTCATGCTATTTAACAAAATATAAATAAAAAAGTTAAATATTTTTGTCATGTTAATTTAGAAAAAATTGTTTATAAGACAGTTGTTTGAGTATTTTATTATAAAAGCTATAGTTAAAGACTAAAGTATCAACGTATATAACTTGACAATCAAATTAATTAAACATTTAAACTATTCAAATATTATATAGCAACATTTTAGCATTTAAAAATATGAAATTGTGAACCTACATAATTAGAATTAGTAAATAATTATTAAAAAAAAATTAAAAATTGTAAAAAAATGTTGGTGAGTCAAGTGGACCTTCAACCCGAGTCAAATCTATGGGTTAAGTGAGCCGAGTTGAGTTCAACCCACTTTTGAAAAAACTAAATTTTTTCCAATCCAATCCAACTCGAATCCGTGATGAACCAGGTTGACTAACTTTTGTATTATAAATATAACAATAGTTATTCAAAAAATTCATAAGACTTGTTTTATTTGATGATTTTCAAATTTTGTGTAAATTTTTTCGAATAGTTTTACAATAATAGAAAAGGTGTAAAATCCAATTCCAAACACACTATTTCAAATTTTATATTAAATTAAAAATGAACTCAGAAAAGCTACAAAATAATTATTTGAATTTTATATTTGATATGAAACTATATTTTACTTTTTTATAGTTGATATGTGTAACTTTTTAATAAACTTCTAAAGAAATAAGATGTAAATCAATACTTAGGCAACATTATACGAATGGAACATTGTCATTTCCTCTGAATTTAATTGAATCTAAATAATTTCAATTGTCATATTCATATTCTTCTTTGTGAAAATAGAAAACATCTTCAAATTCGTTTTCTAAAGTGCTGTCCGTGACACAACAAAGAAACATGATTTTATAAATTAATTTTGACATTTATCAATATTTTGATATTGATTTCCTTTTCTATTGTAGTACTCAGGTTTATCAACAAAATTATTTTCATATATTTCTTATTATTGCTATTATTTTAGTATTGGCATATAGATTGAGATTACAAATTCCCAGAAATTTATATATTTATTTTCTGAGGATATGTGTAATAATTAAAGGAAATTGATATATTACATGTCATTTTTGGTAGGTCAAGAAATATGTGTTTCCTTTGAGAATCACGATATGATTCATTCACATCCGTTTTTCTTTTATTATTTTAATAAAGTTCCTTTAATTAAGCAACTCATTTTGAACTTTTAAATTCATGACATTTAAAATGTCTCTCATTCTATATCACATCACAATCAAATAACTTAAACATATTTTATTTCGATGGTTAAATCAGTATTAATAGTTATAATTGCCTTAAAAAAGTACATTCCTTGTATTCTTCTAAAAATTTTTGACAACCTTTGCCATACACTTGGATAGGAGGAAAAATCATAAACAAAAAGAATACTTTTGAAATTTAAAATGTTCCCAAAGATATCTCTTTTCTAAGTCTAGCAAGAATTCAAACCTTAGTGGATCACATTATGAAAAAACATATATAATTTAAACATTTATTAAACTCCCATGCTTTGTTTCCCATATCCAAATTATAATAAAGTGTGATTGTGTCCGTGCCAACCCATTAAGGTAGTGAAATGAATAGTTTTAGGTGCATAAATTAAGAATATTTTGCAGCAACAAGCACCCACAATTTCTGTGGATTTTTCTCCTCTTCAACAACATGATATATATGACGATACGTGTGGAATCATATGTAGTTGACAATTTATAAACACTGTGATGTTGTTAAATGCAAAAGGGTTTCAAAAACATCTACATTTTTCGCCTTGTTCAGTGTATCAGTGACCTGGAAAAAAAGTTTACGTCAACAACTATGCATTAGTTTAATGATTCATATATGCAATTGGCTTCCTATCTTTTCATGATGCAACTGCTCAACCTCTAGATATTGCTCCTCGCAATTCCACACAATTTAATATCACTGTGTATGCTTATTCGCCTGCAAAACCCTAATTTTTGTTTTATATGCTCTCTCCTACCCAACATACACAAATTCAATATTCTTTATAATTACTCTCAACATATGTTTCCACTAATTTCTCTTCTCCATAGACACTTACGGAGAAAAATAAAATCATTTCTTTCTCAAATCAAAATTAGTTTATGTATCATTTAATTTATCAAGATTTTCTGACCGTTTCACAACTTTCTTATTTTTTAACTTGTACACAAGTAAATGGTTTTCTTTTTACTATGTGAATATAACTTTTTGTTGAGATATTTTAGATGAAATATACAAAAATAAAATAAAATATCATTTAAGTGATATCTTCATCTTTTGTAATATGTTGTTTCTTCAAATATTTTATGTATTTACTTATAAAAGGGTTGGAATATAACGTATCCATGTCTGACATATATGTATGATATTTTAGGATATTTTATCAATACTTATCAATGAAGTATGTAATTCATAAAGTCGTAGTACATCACAAGAAAATCTTTAAATACAGACAAATTTTAGTAACAACAAATGATTAGTCTTTATATAATGACCAATTTTGGTAACAATTTAAAAACTAAAAACTATTGACAACTAAAATAGTTCCAAAAAATTTATAATTAGTCTCTAAATTGATAATTAAAATAGTTTTTATTATGAATTATGGTTGGCATTCATAATAATTAATATTTTTTATATTGACAACTTTAGTAATATAGTTTTAAGTTGGATTCACACAATAATTAACAATCATATATTTATTATGTTTTTAAGAATTATTGTATATTTTTTAATATTCATATATCACGTATCGTATCCTGTTAGTGTCAAAATAAATGTATCGAATACGTGTCATATCCGATACACTTATATGTATCATAGGTTGGAATACGTTTTATATATATATATATATATATATATATATATATATATATATATATATATGTATGAAATGGAAGGATGAATAAAAGGGACTTGCATAGGAGAATATTTAAATATGGGAAATGAAAGAGGAGTAATGAAAATTATGTGTAGAATTGTTGAGTTCATCTAATAGTCACACATTCGCTTAAGAGTTGAGACTAGTTTAAATTTTTTTTTTCCTTCAACCTCTGAAATGCCTTTTAAATATAAATATGTGACAGAGTTTTAAACTCCAAAACAGATAATACCTCAGATGCGGTGATTAATCCTAACAATGTCAAGAGTTTGGATCGAAACATTGACGCCGTTTATGTGGAAGGAAAATGATTTCCCTTCATTGGGGGATGAATCTACATTCCCTTTAGACCTCGACTTGGGACTTATGTTTTAGTACACCCAATAGTCTTACATCATTTAGGAGTCGAGGCAAAAGACAATTTAAATACATCTTCCTCCTTCAACCCGATGATGTGCCTTTTAAAAATAAAATCGTGATAGAGTTCCAAAGCAGAAAATATCTCTTATGCATTGATTAACCCTAACAATGTTATTTGATGGGCTGGATCAAACCAAGAATTTTTCTAATAAACTTAGTTGTAATTGGGTTAATTAGATGGCAATATTATATTTATTTCATATTTTTATTAACGATTAAAAGGTCTTATGTTGCTGTAAAAAAAAGGTTAAAATTGTACCAAAAAGAAAAAGGGTCGCGTTATATTTTATTTTACATTTTCTTATTAAAACTAAAGATATTTTATAAATGGGTTAAATATGTTTGTATCTTTTAACTTTGAGCGAAAATTATTATTAGTTTTTGTTCGAAATTTTAGCATAATTTAGTCCCTCAATTTTAAAAATGTATGAATTTAGTTCTTTTTAATTATTAATTTAATTTTTTTAACCAAATTTTGTTAAGTTTGTTTAACGTTTCAAATATGTTTTTCAGCTAAAATTAAAACAGAAATGTGTCAAATGATGTAAATAACTCAAGTACTGTATATTTGAAACGTCAAATAAACTTCATAAAATTAGGTTAAAAAAAATTAATTCTACACATTTATAAAGTTTGGGGACTAAATTGTACAAAAATTTTAAAGAAAGATTAATTCTAATTTTTACAGAAAATTAAAGAACATAAATATATTCAACCCTTTATAAATAAAGATTAGAAATTTTACTTGACCAAAATTTCAAGGGTAGATAAAAAAGTTGAATCTCCGTAGGGTTTGAATTTTCTTACGATGTTATCCAACTTGATTGTGGATAAAGATGCATATGTTTCAAACATTTCCTGAATAGAAAATGCATGTCTGCCAAGATTCATGCATTCAAATTATTGTGCTTCTGCTTTTCATCCATTTCTAGCCGGCTGCCCCTTTCCAATCCGATATTAGCTATTCCTACCATGCCTGTCAAAAATCACAACCAAGAAAATCTAAGAAAAGATTAACAAATAATAATTTTTGTTAATATATATTTGAAAAATAAATTTCGTATCTAATTCAATCTTTCAAAATTAGGTTGTACGATGATGTTCTTTCATGTGAAATTTCCAATATATTATGATGAAAGAAATTAATATAGTCTTTACATTCAAAAACAGTCCTGAGATAATCCATGATTGTTTCTCTTCAGATTCAAAGAAAAAAGGAAGTAATCAGTTTAAATTTCATGGAATTGAAGTATACATCAATTTTCAGTTACTTCAACCTTACATAATAATTAATATAATTCTGCTGACAAAGAAAAGCATATAAATATATTTCCTAAATTATCCTTAAATTTATGTATGTGACTACCATCTTTGTTAAACATGATTAAGAGTTCTTTAAGAAATAAAGCTTTATATTTATATATCATTAAGGAAGTCAAATTAATTTATAATTCGGCATTACACCTACGAGATATACAAAAGAGTAATCAATCAATTCAATAGTTCATAATATTGAAAAGAGATTTCAAACCTACTAAATGTACTGATTTTATTTTTAAAGCTAGAATCTGGCAACTCTTATTATTTTGGGTGTGAAAAAGGAGTATAAAATTGGGCATTTTTATTTGTATTTGAGATTTGATAGAGTAAAATTTGATTCTTTGAGGTTTAGAGTACACCACGAATAAATTAAGAACTGACAGACAGCATCATTTTTTTTCTTCGTTTCGCTTATTGACTGGCTCCAGACATGTCCCTACACCTAGAATCGATTTCTCAAGTGTTTATTATTTTGTTGGCTTTTTGTTTATCAATTGAAAAAAGTGAAAGAATATGATTGATCCTTTGTTTTGAATATTCCAATAATTAATTTCAAAACAGTGAAAAGCTAAAGAACTGTCTTGTTCAATGTATTCTTGAATCAAATAATATATATATGAGGTTATATTGGGAAACTCTTTTCTCCCTTCACTTGTTTTGCAGGATGAATGCAGTGAATGTGCAGAGCGAAAGGAATATAGTGAAATCACATTGCACAGGTTCAACTTTTCTTGGTGATAATGGGTGGACAACCCTAGTTACATTGAATAATTTACTGACAAAGATTGAGTGAATGTAAATTTTAATTTGCAAAAGAATTGGTCACAAAATCTATTACTTAACCATGAGAGTATAAATTTATCTAAGAACCAGCCAAAAATCTAGAGTAGATGTTTCTAAAATTTTGTTTCTTGAACTCATTATTTTTTTTTTAAGTTATTCTAAACTACTAAATAAAGGCTTATATATGAGATTCATTGTATTCATATCATGTAACTCCTTGTCACAAGGTTTTTTTATTGTGGGACATATTTTGAGTGAAAAATTATATGAATTATTACTTACGATACATGAAATTACTTTCGTATTCATGATTCAACTTTTTATTCTACATAACTTCCGCTCAAAAAAATTTAGTTTAATTAACTGTTTTCAAAATTTAAAAATAAAATCAATATGTTTCCTTATTGAAATTATCTTAAAATAATTTTCCTCTCTTGATAGATATACTTTTTACTGCAACTATCAACAAACATATAATCTATTTAGGAGCGTATAAAAAAATGACAAGCCATTCAAGATTTGAATATTATGTGATTGGCTTTTTCTTTCTTAGGATCAAAATTGCAAATACTCTTAAAATAATAACAATAATAATGATAATTATATCTTCAAATTAAAATTTATAAGTTCAAACTTCCATTGTTTGATTCACACAATGAATATCAGAATTAAACTAACATGTCGATTGGTGAGTCCACTTATTTAATGACTGATCAGACTTGGTTTTAAGAAACCGGTGTTAGGTTTTGAGGCATTTCGATCGATTAGGGTATTTTGGATGTTTCCATCGTTAGGAAGGATAGGAAAAACAAATTACAAGAGGATATGGATTCATGCATCTAAGTGACTAAAGTGAAAAAGTAATGGAATATTCATAATTAAGTTGACATAAAGGATTGGATTTATCGATAACATATATAAAAGTTAATCAAATCATACCTTCAAGCTCTTTTGTAAAATAAGTTGATTTGATCTTAGATTTCATCGTGTTTCATGTTGAATTTATGTGAATCTTTTATGCATTGAAACATGTTTAGAGGGAGGACTTTCAAAGGCTTTGGTTGGAGAGTGATTCTTTTTTAGTGTATCATGTTTCTTTGGATCATCGAGTGTTTATTTTTAACAAATTTTCATATGACAAAATGATTTATGAATTTTGAGATGTTAATATATCTGAGATGTCATGATGACAAATGATTGATGAGCTTTGAAGTGTCAGTATAGTTGAGATGTCAAAGTTCATAGTGATAATTAACATAACCTTATTTGAGATGTCAAAATTTATAGTGATGTCTAACATGACCTTAGTGAAATGTCAAAGTTCATAGTAATACCTAACATGACCTTATTTGAGATGTCAAAGTTTATAATGATGACTAACATAAACTTAGTGATATATCAAAGTTCATAGTGATGTCTAACGTATCTTATTAAAAAATTTCATATACTTATTTATTAGTTAAAATAGGTATACAATTTCGTATAATTTCTATTTTTATAGATGTATTCTAATAATAAATATTTGTGGTTTTTAAATATAATATTATACGATAAAAGTAAGTAATTTAATAAAATTTTAAATAATTTTGAAATTGTGTACTCTTTATTCAAGATATAAATAATAAAAACCGTCAAATTAATCTTTTATATATATATATATATATATATATATATATATATATATATTTATAAAAATAAAAGTAATTATGTTTTTAAGAAAATGTTTGAATACCAATTTCCTTAATAATAAAACTTTGTTAGTATTTCTTTTATATTGATATGATATTTTATCTATTAATTATTGTGAATGTAAAATCAAATTATGAATCGTGTATATAGGAGATTGATCGTAAATCATTCATTATATTCTTTATAAAATAAATCTTTTATTAACTTAAACATCAAAAAAGTGTTGTAAAAAATGAACCTCTATTTGATCTTCTTCAACAACACTTCAGAGTTATTCACAAGATATTCATGGTGTATGTAATAAGAGACTTTTCCCTTTCACAACAAATCATAAAGCATCAGGATACCAAATCCATATGGATATGTAAAATCCACTTTCCCAAAACACACTAACATACCATATCATTGGACGATCATTTGAGTAATGAGAAATACAATTTCTGTAATTTTCTTAATATATAGACACACAATTTCTATATTTTTACTAATAGCACTCTCAATATCTAAATTAATAAGCTGCATCAGAGCAATTTAACTCTTGTTAAATGAAAATGATATTATTCCTCTATAACCAAATACGCAATATAGTAACAAAAAAAAATAAATGTCACAAGTTTAAAGAAAGAGTGAAATTGATTTTACCTATTTTTCATTTGTTGACCAGAATGTTGATGGCATACTCCCCATTTCACAACAAATAATGAGGTCGAACCCTTAGTTAGACTACTTTACCGGTGTCCATGTTCATATTCGTCTGAAATATTGTTGTGATCTTTTCTCTTATAAGATTTTTAGATTGCCTTTGTACACATTCCTGCATAGCTAAAAGAAAATATTTGAGATCAAATTAAAACTTACAAATCAAGAAAAATATTTTCTTTGATTTCATATTTTCCTACACAAATCATTATTCCATTCTGCATATTTTTCTTTCAGATGACCTATAAGCTAAGAACAGGTTTCTGCGGGCGCAGCCATATAAGAAAAGTTATGCTTCTTTAGTGAAGAAATTACGAATATAATTTAGGACTGAGTATCAACAACTTTTGGTGAGTTATTTTCCTCTATAACAACACGATATATGACGAATGGCTGTGGAATCATAGCTACCCGACAACTAGTAAAAGCATAGATGATGTTAAACGGCAAAAATAACCCAAAGCATCCAAGTTTTTCTCCTTGTTCAATGTATCTTGAACTGGATAAACCCTAAGTCAACATGCAAGTAGCATTATATTAATACTATTTAAGTTCTAGAAATGGATGACCTCCCTATGTTTTCAATTCCAACTTTACCACAACTCAAGCTTTAGCTATGGTTCCGAGTGTTCCCTGCAACCAAAATTTAAGAGCTGAGTTCCATTACTTCATATTTATCAACCAATTTAATTAACAACAAAACCCTAATTTATGTTTTATGATTATCAATTGGCAGCAGGCTTAATAAGAATAGAAGAATGATAGTATTTGTAAAGAAAAGAAAAAACTCAACATTCTCTCTGTGTGGGTATAACTATATTAGTTTTTGCCCTAGTTAAGTTCCTCTTTATTTCAGAGAATGGAGAATTCAAGAGTTTAGGTTAAACAAAATTTAGAATTGGACGATGTTCGTTTAATTTTAAAAACAGTCTTACATCATTTTGAGAAAGTTACGAATTTTATTTTAACACTTGTGATTAATTAAATATTATCACCACCACTCATTTTAACAAGGTTATTCTTTAAAAAGATATAAAAAATAAAAAGTATGAAAAATCGTAACAAAAAATAGAAAGTTATAATACAAAAATTAACAAAAAATCTAATAGAAAATCATAAAGAAGATATTAAAATATCTTTAACAGAAGAAAAAAAAAATTAAAACAAGAGAATACAAGCTACCGTGAATTTCTACCGACCATATTTCTTCCCCATAAACACATTTTACGTTCAACCCTATCCCATCATGTTCCTCATATATGCACAAAACTTGATAATAATGCATAGTAAACCAAAGGTGGTTGGCGTTGTATTGACCTAGGAGTTCGTCACTAAGTGTGGTTGGCGTTGTATTCACTCAAAGTCAATGCCCAATTTCAACTGGGTGACACAATTAAGACTCACTACGATTCCATTGACAGTGAAAAACATGGCATGGTGCGAATGGATTTGAGTTTTAGATTTGCAACAGAAGGTGGGTATTGAAGTTTTGTGGAGGATGAGACAATAGTGATGGTTTAAGGCAGAGGATCCCAATGGTATGGACACGAGGGAGACAGTGACTTTGTTGATGTCGTATAAGGTGGTTTGGAATGTGATGGGTGGTGTTAGGTTAATGACTTTTTAATTGGACGACGATGTTGACGAAGAAGGTGACAAGACAGTGTTGGTTGGTGTGTGGTTCACTCTGGAGGATGCTTAGCCACCATGGTCTCGTCTTGAAATTCATCATTTTGTTTGGTCCAAAAGATTTCTGAAGGCTGTAAAATCTGAACTATTCAACTAAAGAACCAATCTTTTCATACGTACTTGTGCTTAAGGTAGAGAAAGGTTTCAATTTTGTTATGATGATGGGTGCAATGCATGCATGTTTGTCTAAGGTTTCAACAAAAGATAAAATTGCGAACACTTCAAATCATTGCTACTCACGAAACCCAACGTTAATGTCATAGTTCTGCTCATTCATCTCGCCGCCTCCCTACCCTATCCACAACATCTCTTTACTCGATTTCAACGTTGAAGAGTAAGAACTCAGAAACAACCATATTAATATATATAAAATATATGTATATACTTAGTTATCTGAAGTTTGTAGGTAAGCCACAATTAAAATAACTTCCTAAACGGTTCTTTTATTTTTTGGAAAAGGTCTAACGTTATGTTTTCTTAAATTACAGAGTATTTTCTTCATGCCTTAAATATTTATTTTTATTATTATTATTTTTTTAATATTATTATTTTCTTTAGGCTTTAGGATCTAAACTTAATCGAGTTTTAGAGCATTTAAGTATGTTCATCTCTTTCTGCTCTCTCTCCATATTTTGGAAATTTCTTCAACAGTAACTATAGGAAAATTCATTTTTTACCCCTAATGACCCATTCATGATTATGTCCAATTTAATTTTATATTGATGGGATTTGGTGATTCAAAGTACTACAGAAACAATACATTTTAAAGTTTAAGTAAATCGTAAAGACTTTTGGCAACTGAAATTGGGACGAACATATGTGGTAGAGAAAATCATAACTGCAAGGTAGTCAACGATTATGGGTGGTAATTCGGGACGGGTCACGTTGACTAGCGTGCTGTTTGAAAAGTGCGAGACTGGCCAAGGTTGCTTGAATAGTTGATGGAATTCAAGTCCCTCAATCTTCACCAATCCTATATTTATTCATTGCATTTTTTAAATACATAAGCCTTTTGTACAAAAATGGATCTAATGACTTATTCTTGTTCTAGATCTCACCTATACTCTTTCTTCATCAAAAATCAATTAGGAAATCAACAATAGAATAATAAAATAATCATGTAACCATAATGAGAATTATCTTAAACTCTCAAAACCATTTATCTTAAAGTTCAATTTGAACCTTATTTGAAACTTCTTTCAAATGGGATTAGGTTCATCAAATTATTGCTTGATAATGTATAGAATTACAACAAAAGGATCATTTGTTGGTGTAAATCTGTGTTCAAATATATTGTCAAAATTTACACATACACACATAAATAATGACATATTTTGGAGAATAACAACTTAATTAAATTTTACTTAATCTCGTTTTTCAAAATGAAGCCAAGGTCTTTGATCAAGGACATTGCCAAAATCATACTCAAGTGTAAGTGATCTCGACATCGATGTAACATGATTCAAAGTGGGGTCTTTGGAAAAGGTATTAGGAGATGATTAACGTACAATGATGACCATGTTGCTCCTAAAAATGTAGGAAGTAATGCTCCTTTAGATATTAGACGTGTAGACTCCATGGTTGTTGGATGAACTGAAGAATTGGGAGGGTGGGGATTAGATGAAGCTCTCACCAACATAAAAATCACCTCAATCCCTTGGTTTCATCTATATGTGAAATTTATTGCATATATAACATGTGATAGAGCAATCAAATTGGAACAAGTTATTTTTAATAAACAAATAAGCTAATTATGATAAAAAGTCTCAAAACTTGATAGTGTTTTCTATACTCAAATATGTCATTTATCTTGTCTCTCATTGACTATAAATATTAAAAATCACAATCACATTAATGCAAAAATTAATTAACACAAGGAATACAATCAATTTTAATGCATGAGTTATCAAAGAGGTATTGGTGTCATCAAAATCACCATCATTGTTGCCCTCACTTGAAATGTATAGTCTTCCTCATATTCTTCATCTTTGTTTGTTTGATTTAGTAATTGTATGTCTATTTATTCTCTCTCACCATCAACACCAACAAGACCATCATGAATGAAGTATGGATCAACATGTAACACTACTTGGAGTTGCAGAAGTTCATCGTTTTGGTATGGACTCTTACCATATTATTAATGATTATTAAACTACAAGATTTTGCATTATATTACTTACAACCAACCTTGGCGTCCCTCTTAATGTTTGGTGTATAAACATGATCTACTTATTGTACAAATATGAGTCAATCATATATTTTAGTTGAACAATTTCATATTTATTATCTACTTTGATTTCTAAATTAGGAGTATTTTTAAACCATTAATATTGAAAGATGACTAAATTCATCAATGACAAGTCAATATACTCCAATTAAATAATATTAGACCCTATTTTATAGAAATTTCACTATAATCAATCATTGCTTCAATTTCTGCCTTCACTCCGAAGAACAATAATATTTACATCCATCGATAACTTAGAGATCATGATTATACTTTTCTATTAGGATGTCATACAAAATTAACTAATAATAGAACTTAAAAGTTATCCATCCTTAATTTAGGTCTAACAATTTAGAAATCATTAAAATTTAACTGGAGACTAACAAAACAAATAATCAACACAAAAAATGGATAAATTTTCATTTATATGAATTGAAATAATTAGAAAAAAGTAGAAGAAAAAAAAAAAGATAAACAGAATAGACATATTTTTTAAATAGCATATTTTGATGCTCACAAACAAAAGGATAAACATGTCACGATTTAATTTTTTAATTGTTCTTTGAAATTTTGTTTACCCTTAAAATCCCACACTTTCTTATAACATGAATCTGATCGACATCAATCTTCTCTTAGTTTCTCTCACTTCTATCTTTTCCCAGACAATTGTAGCTCTTATTTTCCAAAATCACTATCAATGACAAACAATGAACAATCTCTATCCCACCAATTCATTTGATCAAAAGTCCAAGACATGTGATAAAAGTCTTTAAATTGTCGATTGCATAAGGTTCAGACATATATCAATTTTTTCTCATATATTACATGGAAATTTTCTTGTAAATTTGTTAAAAAAATTTACAAGAAAAGACTTTTTCCTACTATTTTTTCTAATAATTTTAATTGGCAGATAATTCCTTCGTGGATAATTATTTTCTATAAAATTATAAAACTCTCAAATATTTCCTACAAAATTTGTTGCGAAAAGTGTTTTATACAAAATATTTTGTAAAATAATTGACAATAATTTCCTGCAAAATTTTTTTCATAACAAAATTTATAAGTATTTCCTAAAAAAAATTCAAAACAAAATTGTTAAGAAATATGAATTTTTTTAGTAGTGTTTGTATTTAAAACTTACCAAGATAACATATTGTACCAAATATTTATGTAAATAGTATGGTTTTGTTTTCAAGTTAAATTTTGAATTGTGTTATTTTTGGTAAAATTGTTTTTTTATTTCTAAAAAATTCTTTCTCCTTTTCTTTTAAGTTAAAACAATAAATTAAAAATTTAGTTTAGACTTGGGTTTCAATTGAATTTTGACTTATTTTTCAATGAATTTCCTTTCAATCATATAATTCATAAATTAGTTTAAAAAAAACTAAATTTTTACCTAAAAAAGGTACTATGTTTATAAATATTTGAAAAAAAATAGTATTTAACTAATTTTTGGATATATATACATGGTAAAAAAAATAGAAAATGATGTTAAGGTGTTGAGATAATAATGTGTAGTTTTAGCGACAGTTGGAAGGATATAAAGTGTGAAGGAAAAAGAAAAAGGAATAGTAAAGGGAGCAATCAATTGGAGGTGAGTGGTATATGATGTACGTAGACATTTTGTGTGAACATGCAATGCATCTTCGTTAATATCTCCCTCTAGCCACTGCCTAAGGTCAGAACCAGAACGTACAACAAATAAATTTCATTATTAATATTGCACAATTTCTACTCAAATGTCAATAACAACTACCACCCAATTTTCACGGATTTCAATTAAAAAAAAACAAATTACTCTATTTTTTAAATAGTTTCCACATGTGTTTTCAATAACACTAATCAAGTACATTTTTGTTTTTATATGGTTTTAAAAACAATAAACTCTTTCAACTATATTTTATATTAATGTTATATTTGATTGATCTAAATTTTTTCTCATTTATATATATGATAAAAATTTCAAATTGAATAAAATATATACTAACTTATCACATCATGATATATTGTCTCTTTTCTTCTATGATCTATCTACTACAATGAACTAATATTTGTGTTTCTCACAGAATACTATTGTGTATATATTTGATTTTTTTTTCTTTGTCGACTTGTTTTTGTCAGCAAAAATATGTATAGATATATAATAGACTACTTGAGATATTCTAATCATTAAATTTACTTACAAGATTTCTCAAATACAGAATATGCATATATCATTACAAAAATAATTATTTTTAGTGGGGGTTATATTTGACGTTTCTGGGGTTTTAACCCCCACTAATGGTTTTACCAGAGGTTTGCAATTCTCCGAAAGAGCAAGCGTAGCTAACAGATTACCGGAGGTTTTTAGCAACCCCTGGAACTAACACAACTTTACCGGAGGTTTCGAAAACCCCCGTTAATACCCGGAGTTTCGAAAACCCCTGGTAATGCATGGGGTTTCGAAAACCCCTACTAATGCTTGAGATTTCGAAAATCCCCAGTAATGTCTGGGGTTCTGAAAACCCCCAGTAATGCATGGGGTTGAAAACCCCCAGTAATGCCTGGACTATAACCATATTTTCTATTCAAATAGTATCAATAGTGGACTAGCAATCATTGAACCCTGGTGGATTATATGCAATAATTAATGTATAGTTTGTTGATTAAATGTAACTAAACAATTATATTAGTCTTACATGTTCACAACCAATTACAATGACATGTCATATAATGTGCCACATTATATTAAGTGTTTATAAATTAT
>Ga0209589_1003777_pt1 | contig 26399 bp, 10 predicted proteins | sample CowpeawhiteBW_FD_187525 | JGI IMG/M metagenome (GOLD analysis project Ga0209589, IMG submission 187525) | Root nodule microbial communities of legume samples collected from California USA - Cow pea white BW (SPAdes) (version 2) | ecosystem: Host-associated > Plants > Roots > Nodule | place: USA...
GATTATGAGAGTTCATTATTCCCTCTAACTTAATCATATAAGAAATAGAATGTTATAAGTAATTTGAACAAGTAAATATTTATAAAGAATATATAACTTTTTCTTCACATTTCATAATTTCAATTTTAACCTTTATAATATACTTACTTATTAAATTTTTAAAAATTAATATTTATTTTTATGTGTTTTTTCTATAAAACTCTTTATCTTCTCTCCTTTATTTCCTTATTCATCAACAATTATATTTTTATATTTTCTCCATTCATTTCACTTTATTTTTAATAAAATATACAAAAAAGATTCCTTTTTTTGTCCATATCTCATAATTTCAATTTTATTCTTTACAACATAATTATTTATTAAATTTTAAAAATTAACTGTTATTTTTACATGTTTTATGTGTAAAACTGTCTATCTTCTCTTCTTATCTTTTTTCCTTATTCATCAACAATTATTTTTCATATTTTCTCTATTTATTTTATTTTATTTTGAACAAATATAAATTTATTTTATATATTAAATTAATAATATTATTATATCATAAACTACTAATATAATATTATGAAATATAATATTATTAATATTTAAAAATTACAGACATGCGCCTATGTTTACAAACGGATATGAATTTAACTATAGTCGTCTTTATTTTAAGTAAAAATTACATAAATTCTTGCTATTTAATGAACTTAAGTTTAAGTCTTATTCACATATTTATCGAGTAATGAATACATAGGTATAATATTTGTATAAAATATTTATTATCTCATTTAAAAAATGTCTAAGTAAAAAAAAAACATAATAAAAATGGAGAATTTAAAATGAACATACATTTTTAGAATTTAAAATTTATTAAATTATATATATATATATATATATATATATATATATATATATATATATATATATATATATATATATATATAAAGATGTATTTGGATATTAAAAGTTATGTATTTAGTTAAATGTTAGATGTGACACTTAAAAAGTTTAAAAAATACTTGTTTGGTTAAAAACACTTATTTAATCCAGTAGTCCAATGTTATGTGAAATTGTTTTAATTATATTAATTTATTATTATATATTTGATGATGAAAACGTTGTGTGACTTCATTAATTTAATATTTTAAGATCCTGATTAATCTAACTGTCACGCAATGCATGACCAATGTGTTACATATATTATATAACCATTATTAAATCAGAGTTTACTTTGCACGAATTTTCCTTTAAAATAGTTCCTGAAATTATAACAACTAACTAATTAGCCTCTAAATTCCTCTAAATTATAAAATATCATTGGACCATTAAAACTCATTAAATATCGTTAATTAATTGCTTTAATATGTGATTTTTGTTGGAACGAAGTTAGTCGTATCATAATCAAATTAGAATCTATTTTAACAAATTTTTTTAACATTCTATTTCATTTCATATCGGATTGTTAACGGAACATCCAATAATTTATTGTCTACATACAAGATGAATCTACCTCGACGTGAGGAGATGTGTTAGAAGTCCCACATCAACTAAAAATAAGATTAATTCACAATATATATAAGTAGTGCAATTCTTATCTTACAAACCGATTTCAATTTTTATGTGATTGAGGTAGACATAAAGTTAATTTCTAACATTTTTCCTAAAAAAATGTAACTAATTAGAAAGTTCTGACGTGGAAGAATACCACGTCTCTTCTTACAATCTTTCAGAGAATGGCACATGCTAACACAAAACCTAATAATTAAACTATGTATGAAAAATGATGCAGCATTCGTTGTAATTTGACTTAAAATGTCTTTATTCACTAATTAATCAAGAAAGTCAAAAAATTAATTATGAAAACATAGTCTAAACTATGATCATTAGAGCCATGTGCTTCAATTTAGGTGACAGAACATTGAGCCTGGCCAATATTTTCTCTACAGTGGTTGAGGTTTATACGTTAAACACAACAACAAATTGACGTATATTTTTATTTTCAAAAAATTAAATAATGAATCTTTTAATTTTTTATAGTGAAATTATTAGTTATTGTCATTATATCCGGTACATTTAATAATGGGTTAAATATATTTTTGATCCCTCAAGTTGCAGTAAAATATGGAATTAGTCTATCTTTCAAACTTTTGACCAATTTAGTTCTTCATTTTAACAAATGCGTCAATTTAGTTTTTTTAACCAAATTTTTAAATTTTGTTACGTTTGTCTGACGTTTCAAGCGCATTTCATAATAGTATTTGAATTGTTTACACAGTTTGACACATCTTTGCTTCAATGTTAACTCAAATATTATCATAAAATGCGTTTAAAATGTTAAATAAACTTAACAAATTTGGTAGGAAAGACTAAATTCACACATTTCTAAAGATAAAAGACTAGATTAGTATAAAGTTTTGAAGATATACTAATTCCAAAATTTACTGAAATTTTAAGATAAAAACATATTTAACCCTTTAATAATTATACATCACTTAGTCAAAGATAATTTAAATATGTCACGTTTTTTAATCCTCTGAGATATTTTCTAAAAATAAAAGAATAATTATAACATTAATTTCTAAAAGAGACAATTCTTCAAATGCGAGAATGGACTTTAATGATTATAAGTCATTATACTTAAATAAAAACATATTTAAATTTATAAATCTATTATTTAAATTTGTAAAGCTATTGAATTAATATATAGGGATGAAGATCTCAAGGTATCCTATGTATGTGTCATGATTATAGGTCAGCCAAGACCTAAAAATATCATGTGCCTTAGAAAAATATGGCTAAAATAAAGCTAAATCGGTTTATTAAATTGAAAAGTTGGTGAATTAAATTCTTCAAATAAATAAAAAAATTGGTTTCAAAAAAAGATATTGTAAAAGGATAAAAAAAAAAAGGAGATTTGGTCAAGATCAGAAAAAAAGGAAAACAGATTGTATAAGTTGATAAAAATGCTTAATACAACTAGGAACGGCAAAAATACCCGTGTCCGCAGATATCCGCGGATAAAATTTGCGACGGATAATTACTACCCGCGGGTAGCGGGTAGCAAGTATTTTAATACCCGCTTATAAACGGGTCGTACTATCCGTACCCGCGGATACCCGTTACCCGCAAAAAATTAAAATTAAAATTAAATTTATATTTTATTAAGTTAAATTTAATTAAAATTAGAAGTAATAGTATATTTTATTATGTCAAATTTAATTATAATTATAATTATAATTATAATTTAATTTAATTTATATTTTATTTTTATAATTTTATATTAAAAAATTTATAAAATACATATTTTTAAATATTTGCGGGTATCGGGTATCCACGGGTACCCGCGAATTTTAAAAATATCTGCGAGTATTTTTTAAGCGAATACCCGATGGGTAAACGGGCGGGTAACAGACATATTTTTTTTTGGCGGATCGGGTTGCAGGTAGGCACTATCCGTATCTGACCTGACCTGTTGCCATCCCTAAATACAACATTACTTTTTTACTTAAAAAGTAAAAATAAACCCTAAACATTTTCGTTCCAAATATAACTAGCTATTATTAACAAGGTTAATGTTTATTTTTGAAACTTCATTAATTGCAATAATATACATTAAATTACCCATTTGCTTCATGTAGTTGAATAAATTTTACTTTTTTGTCTGTGCTTAGTTACCTATTTTATTCTTTGTACATAATATATTTTTAATAGTTTCTATGAATTAAGATAATAGAAAGTAAAAAAAAAAGAATGTATAGAGACAAATAATTGAAATTATTTATGTAAAAGCTAAAACTGAAAACACATTAATATTTTTATCGATAATATGACATGTTAATATTAGATTATAAAATGATTAAATTTCGGCAAATTAATAGTGAAAAAATTTAATTATTTATCCAAGTAATATATCACTAATAATATTACCAAAATTTGTTATCTTCATGATAAACACACCAATATTTTTATCAGTAGTGAAATTGTATATTAATAGTAGATTAAAATAATATTAGTTTTAGAATAGTGAAAGATAAACATCCTACAAAAATTTATGAGATTAAAAATAAGGATAAACATTTAAATAAGGTATTAAAATATGTAATTTTTGAAGAGTACAACAACTCATAAATGCAATAATAATAAATAGCTCGGAAAGGACACTAGAAAAGACAAAGAAAACCATGGGCAATGTAGCTCAGTGAGAAATACAAGGATTGCTTCAATGGTATTCTCTTCCAAAATCTACTCAATACTCCAAAATTAATAGTTAATTTTTTTAGGAAAAAAAATAGTTTTTTCTTGAAAAAAAAATATGGATGAAATTTGGCTCCCATATCATTAATAGGTTCATTAAGGGAGACTCCAATATATTTCATACTAATAAATCATAACAAACTTATATAATAGATCTAAATATTTTTTCTTATATACTATTTATTCCTTATATATTATTTATTGGTTTAATTAGTCGGATGGTACCCACTTTTATCTAGATGTATCAGTTTGGTACCCGCTTTTAAAAATGTGTCAATCGAGTCTCAATTTTTAAAAAAATGCCTCAATTAGGTTTTTTTCGGCAAAAAATTATTAACAACATTAATAGTATTAATATTTAAAATGACTACACAATTAAGTATTGATACTTATATTAAAATTTAGTGGTAAAAATAATGAATTAAGTTAACGGCTTTACTAATATTTATCTAAAAATAATTTGATTAAAACACTTTTTCGAAAATTGAAACTAGATTGACACATTTTTAAAAATGATACCAACCTTCCACTAATTAGATCTAAATCATAACAAACTTATATAAGAGATCTAGACATTTTTCCTTATATATTATTTATTCTATTTATCTATATATATATAATATTAGATATTTAAAGTTAAATTAGTTTTTATTTTGGAAAAATATAATAGAGAGATGTGAAGATTTCACATTTGATAAGTCAGGAGTTACTTTCCATTCACCTTCTTAGTTGAAATACCTTTTTTAAGTTTATTTTAATTTCTAGCTTCTTTTTAGACGGGAGCACCGTTCTCCGTCATCCTTAAAAGTCTCGAGCAGAAGAGCGTGGTTCAAACGCGTGTCCCCATTGGCCTCGCGCTCCCAGAGGCAAAACCAAAAACCCCGTGCCGATCACGCGCCTCGCCGTGACCGTAAACGAAAGCTCAGAAAAATGTAAAATATTTTAATGGCGAGTGGTTTCCTTATTCAACGACCGCGCCTCTGCGGTTCTGTAACGCACGTTAGGTGAGGACCAACGCGCTTAAATACTCCCTCCGGTTCCTTCCTTTTCTCATTCTAACAAACTACCATTCTCTCTTTTCTGTTCTCACCGTTTTCTTCTCTTCTCCTCAAACTGCAACACTCTCTCCTTTTTTTCTCCATTCTCAGAACCTCTTCTTTTCCTGCGTCGGAGAAACTACGGTACCTATCTTCTTCCTCACGTGCACATTCTCCCTCTCTCTCTCTCTCTTTTGCTTATAATTGGGAAATTACTGGAAAAGGAAACTTCTGATGAAATTTCACATTGGAAACTTTTTTTTTTCTTCTTTCTGCTTTTAACCATTGATTTGTTTGTTTGTTTTCGATAAAGTTCGCAACGACTTTTATGTAATGCTGTAACATTCATTAACTCCTTTCTGTTTTAACACTGTTTAATCTGCAACCAATTGCATTGTGATCTGAATCTCCCTCTCTTCGTTGTTTGTTTGTTCCCTCTGAACTCGTTTTTTTTCAGATATCGTCCAACAGAGTAAAATATGTTATATTGTCCTCTTTTGGTTTTGGTACTGCCATCAGGGATTGTGAATTGTCTGAATTCGACAGGAAAAAAAAAATGTCGTTTTTTTCTGTCGCCAAGTTTTGTTGATTGGATCAGAGACTAACTTCAAAATTTTGGCGCACCAAAACAGACATGAATTTCCTGTTACATTTATACTATTCACAGCGTATCTGTGCATTAACATTTGAAGAATTGTGGAGGGCTTGACTTGACTTGGATGGACCTCAAAATCTTTGGGTTCTAATATGATAATTTCTAGAGGGCATATTTCTTAGGATTGGTGTGGAGAAGAATAGAATTTCCCATCTACCAGGTTGTGATTTGGATTCTATATTGACTTTTTTGGAGTAAGTAATTTTGGAACCTTTCACCTAACCAGATGTGATTTGGAGTCTATACCTTTCATTTTTAACACTTAGAGTAATGGACATCAAATTATGGATCGTCTTTTTCAGGTTTAACAGTTAAGGAGTTGAGTTCGACCTATGATATTTAGGCCTAATATAATTACTTTTGGAGGGAAGACTTAACCAACTCTAAAAAGTTCGTTAAGTTGAACAAAACGATGTCTTGTTTTTGACAACTTTAATATTCATTTGTGCTTTTGAAATGGAATAAACGTGTATTCTTCTACAAGTGTTCTTTGAATCTAGACACTTTTTCTCCTAACATGTCCTCTTCTAGATTTTGGGATAAAAAATTAGAGAACTCATTCACCAAATAGGTTGGTGCCCTTGGTCACACACATGGTCAAAGCCCACCGGAGCTTTGGAGTTCATATCAAATTTTTGGATTCCGGAGAAGTGTGTTCTTTACCGTGAACCATTAGGTGCATTTTACCTTTCTAGTCAAGTTGAGAATCTGAACTTTGACCGTTTTATTATAATTATTATTTAATGGGGATTGCGTAAATATGTTGACATTCAATGGTTCGGTAACAGTTTTTGACTAGTGGATCTTTCTCTCTTTCTTTCGCGATGCTTTCGGTTTTGATAGTTACTATTTGATGTATTATTGAACTTTTTCAACTGGTTTTATTTATTTATTTCCGAGAACGTTTTTTTTTTTTTTCTTTTATGAGTGCATCATTGTTTTATTCAGAGAGGTCGTTGCATGAATGATTGATTGATTCAGTTGTTGTCCACAAGTGTATTCTGGTTTGTCTGCCTTGTAACTGTTTAAACTTTAATTAAGCTGCTGCATTGTTGTCGTTTGCTTTCACGCTCGCCTTTTTCGGGGTTTTTGTCTAATAATTGCTTCTTCTTCTTGGGATCGTGTTTTTACTCTAATAATTGTTTCTTGCGCCTGTAATAATGTATTTTCTAATAGTAGATTTGGTGTCACTAAGGGTATTTTGGTAAAATAAGCCATCTCAGTCATTTAAATTGAGAGTGGACCTAATTTAATCTTATAAAACTCAAGTTTGTAAAATAGGTTTTGCATCCTACTTTATATAAAATAATCTATTTTAGTTATAATTATAAACGAATTGAGATTTATAACTTACTCTTCAGATTAGGATCTCCTCAGATACTATTTGAGAAAGTCAGTTTGAATTTAACAATTTTACAGAATCGTATTGTTAGTTAAAGATTATTGTCATTTATGTTCTTTAATTCTGTTTTATCACTTGTGGATATGAGATCTAGGTAAAAAGATAAACAAAAGAAAGGATAAAAGAAGTCAAATTGTGAAGTTGGCATCAACCCGTGATGAATTTAACACTCTTAAATTTTTCTTTTAGTGTTTTCATTGAAAAGACACGTCGACATTGGTATGTAAGTTTTTGTTCAATGATGGTTATTGGAGTCTGTAACAAGACCACCATGGTGAGTGAGAGTGACGGTACCAAATTCTGACCAAGAAGTTAAGAGAAATTCTATTTCTACAATTATTTCTGTCTTCCTTTTTGTTTGTTTATTTGCCTTTGGTAGTTTATAGGGTCATGTTTTCATGTTTTCAATTAATCGGTGACTTGATATTCAATGAATTCAAACTAATCAATTGCATGATCATTGTCTATAGGAACTCATCAGTCGATAAACTGCTAACTCAAAAGCAGTGACAAGAAAGGAGTTGATTGAAGTGGTGGAAGTTTTATATACGTTGGTTCATTTTGTTCTGAATACTCCATAAAAGGTCTTACATTGTTGCTGCTCTGTGAAAATTGTGCATAGACCTGGATCCAATGGAGATTAAGCCAAATCTTACTCCTGTCCTTACTGATGCCGCACCCTTGACAAGGTCAAGGCTGGGTGTGCCTTCTGGTTTGTCACCTTATTCTTCTCCAAAAGGGGCAACCTTTCCCCATCATGGTCCCTTTCTGGCTATTCCAAGAAAGAAGACAGGAGGAATTCTTGATGATTTTCGTTCTAGCGGTTGGCTTGATGCCATGAAATCTTCTTCTCCTACTCACAATAAAGTATCCAAGGATCTCAATCATGGAACTGGATCACCTGATGCTGCTTATAGTACCTGGCTGGTATAACATACTTTCCTCTGTAGTTTTTTTGTTCAATAGTTGTGGAATGTTATGTTTTTGCAATTTCATTTTGTCACTTTTTCTATTCAATTCCACAGCTAAAGTTTCCATCAGCACTTGCATCTTTTGATCAAATTACTAACTACGCAAAAGGGAAGAGAATAGCATTATTTCTTGATTATGATGGGACTCTTTCACCCATTGTGGACAATCCTGACTGTGCGTTCATGTCAGATAATGTATGTGATGTTCTCTATTGATTTGTCGTCCACGTTTCAATTAGTTTTTTTCTTCTGATGCTACTACTACTTTGCTGATCTGACCCTTAAACCTCATCAGATGCGTGCTGCTGTTAAAAAAGTGGCGGAATATTTTCCAACTGCAATAATTAGTGGAAGAAAACGTGACAAGGTAGTTGCAGAATTTTATGAAACAATCTTATTTTTCTTTTACTTTTACTTACATTTGCGTATAACAATTGTCGAACATTAGTTTTGACTTTTGATTTTAACATTTATGTTATATACCCTGTTTGCTCAGGTATATGAATTTGTTGGATTAAGTGACCTCTATTATGCTGGTAGTCATGGGATGGACATTATTGGTCCCCCCAGACAATCTATTTCTGACGATCACCCTGATTCTGATAAGCAGGTACTTGTTTCAGAATTTCTACCTGAATATGTGTCTTACTTCACATTATCTGTCAAGAAGTACCTTGTAATGTAGCTCGATTTGAATTTTATTCTTTTGAAATTACAGGGTCTTGGTGAACTTAATTTATTCCAACCTGCTGCTGAATTCCTGCCCATGATTGATGAGGCATGTATATTTGAAAAATACAATCCTTTTCTATCTTTTTTCTTTACTTGAAAGTTGTATGCTGATCAACCAAGGTTTCATGTTCGCACAGGTACTTAGGTTGCTCAAAGAGTGTACAAAAGACGTTGAAGGAGCAACAGTTGAGAACAACAAATTTTGTGTATCTGTACATTACCGGAATGTCGATGAGGAGGTATTAACTTCATTTCTGATGATTTTTTTTTTTGTTTAGCATAAGAATGCGGAATCTTTCTACCTAGGATGACTTCCTCTTCTCACCAACTTATTTTTTTGCATGTTGGAATAAGATTTATTTTGGTTGAAATTAACTTTAAAATGAGATAACCTATGTATCGATGATTTTATTCTAAAAATAAGTTAATAATAAAGCTTGCTAAAGTTTTTCATCGAACTCAAACTATTTCAAGTTTTGCTTAAACTCAAAAAGACTTCTCAAACCGTAATCAATTCTTCAACGTGGAACGTGGAACAAGCAAGTGAACATTTCCTTAAAATTATGTCACATGATTTTGCACAATTCCATATAAAATCTAACACGCACTTCATACTTTATAAGCATATATTTCCTCTTAATTTGTTTCATTTGATGTACAGAGTTGGCCTATTGTGGGACAACGTGTATATGATATTTTGAAGCAGTATCCTCGTTTGCGTTTAACTCATGGGCGGATGGTACTGTTTCGCGACCCAACTTTTTCACTCACTTTTCAAGAGATATAACTGTTAAAAAGTACTTCATAATAATCTGTTTAGTTACTAGTTTTCAGGTTTTAGAGATTCGGCCAGTGATCGACTGGGATAAGGGAAAAGCTGTCACATTTTTACTTGAGTCACTTGGTGAGTTCATTGTTTTTATCTAATGAATGACTACTTTCTTTGAAGATCAAATTTTGTTATGCAAGTAAATGACTCTAAGACTTATTTTTAGGACTCAGCAATAACGATGACGTGCTAACTATATATATTGGAGATGATAAAACAGACGAAGATGCCTTCAAGGTAATAGTAATAAATCGCTTATTATGATGTCATGCTTGTTTCTCAAATTCTCTTTTTGTAGATTCCCTTAATACTGATACCAAACGACTGTTACAGGTTTTGAGAGAATCTAATAAAGGTTGTGGCATCTTAGTGTCCCCTGCCCCAAAAGAAAGCAACGCAGTTTACTCTCTTCGTGATCCCTCAGAGGTAATTCTCTTCATTCTAATTTACTTCGTATGTTTCTTTTTCTTTCATTGGACTGCATCTGAATCTGACAGATGAAACTTTTGTGATGTCATAATCCAACCAATGTTGTATCTTCAGGTCATGGAATTTCTGACATCACTTGCTGAATGGAAATCAAGCATTCAAGCTTGCTGAAAAGCCTTACAAATTGTATAGAGGAGAACATACTTCCACTATGCTATATATATATATATTAGAGACAGTCTTTTTGTTTCGATTTTGGGTTTTTTGTTAGAAGACTTTCCAAGAGGTCTGCTAGAACATATTTGAGCTCAGAGGACCTCTGACCACAGCAACAACATTGTCAACCAAGTTGTTTTATTCAAAGCTTGTGTGGTAAGTAACTGTAAATCCCCGGCTGAGAAATATAATATATATATATATATATATATATATATATATATATATATATATATATATATATATATATATATATATTTTGGAAGATCAAGGAGAATCTGCTCAGAGGGCTTGCTTTTTTGTTCCCCCTTAAAAGTTTTTATTGTATTTATTTCATATTCTTTCTTCAAATTTGGTTATGGTCCCTAACCAGTCACTGGGGATTCAATATGAAATTGTTCTGTTCTTTTTCTGTTGTTGAGAGAATTATCATATGTTAATTTTTTTTAACATGTAGATTGGATATCATTATTTGTATTACATATTTATATATCAGTTTTACCTCTATATATTTGATAGTTCCACTTCCTCACTCTCTGTGCTCTCTTACAATTATTCTACAAATTGTCCTTTTAACTGTGATATGCTTATTTGCATATTAACTTCAATTTTATTGCTTTAAGAATACACTATTAGAGTAATTTCTGGAATAACGAAGTTATTCTACATCTTCATTGTATGCATAAAAAAAAAAAAAAACCAAAATAAAAAATTAAAAAAAAATTCAAATCTACTTAAGGTCATTCATGATATTACAAAGATATACAATGTTTTAAAAGATAAGTGTAAAAATGTCATAAACATGCTCTCTCATCACATGAAATATTTGTCTATATGACTCTCATTATATAATTAGAACTTGAAATTTTGTTAAATCTCCTACCATAATACTTACCCCAAACACCATCCACTCACACTAACTAGTATCCTCGATCTTTAAATAATATCAATTAACTCAATGTTAGATAAATAATATATTACGAAGAAGAATCGTTATGACATTGGATATTTTATATTTGAAGGCTTTATTTTTTTTTTGTCATATTTCAAATAATTAATATAAAATTTATTACTTGTAATTTGTTGAGTAATAAAAATAAGCTCTTCTGATTAAACAATCAAATATTTAAAAATGTTTTAGAGTTAATTCTACACCACCTTAAACAATCTTATTTCTAATAATTGGAAATGGTCTTACTCACCTGAATGGTATTATACTATTTGATTGAGACGGTTCTTAAGACCAAAATTAAATGTCTATTTCATATACTTCTTTTAGATATATAAAAAAAAATAATAGATATTTTGAAACCGAAACTTGTATTTTGAATTTATTTTTGTTCTTGTCCTCTTTTCCAATCGTATCGGAAGCACCATAACCACCATTCTTATAACCAACTTCCGCGTGACCCATTTTCTTTTCTCTTCTTCATCTACCATTTTCACTCTTCAAATCCCATCTTTTCTTCATCTACCATTTTCACTCTCACAATCTTCTTCATTGCAACAACAATCACAAACTCCAAACTTCTCCACCATAGCTCAAGCACAACAATGGAGACCAATCTTCTTCATCATGCTCCACTACACACCCCTTTGCTCAATCATCCACCAAGACTCAACAACAATGGCCATAAACCATCAAAGGGTATCTTTGTGATGCTTTGTTCCATTGTTTTTCTCATGTCATTGCTTGCATTGATCATGATCATGATCATGATCAAGAGCCAAAACCACTCAGAAAAATTCACAGAAACCACCCCTTTTGATTCATTCATCTCCCCCAGAGGGGTGTCTCAAGGTGTTTCTCCCAAGTCCAATCTTTTCCACAGAGCTTCATACAATTGGACCAACGCCATGTTTTCTTGGCAAAGAACAGCGTTTCATTTTCAGCCTCAAAAAAATTGGATGAATGGTAGGTGTCTTGTATATTTGTTACATGGCTTGATATCATTTTTGTGTACATATTTTAATTAAATTTTTAATATTTTTTAATTCACTTTTTAATTTTATTTCTGCTTTCTATTTGTTTAAAAAATTTATCAAGATCTATGATCTTAAATCATCATTATATTTTAATAACTTTTTCTTATAATATAGTATTTTTGTTTTTTATATGTTTAAAAAGATTTGATGTGATCTATGATGTTAAAGTATAAAAAAATTATATTTTAACAACTTTTTCTTATAAAATAAAGTGTCATATTATAAATTATTTTGAAATATAAAAAAATAAAAAATTACTTTAAATTTAACACCTTATACTATAAGATAAAATTATCAAAATTTAATTTTTAAAATTTAATTTTTTAAATCAGCATTAACATCGTTTCGTAGATGTTGATAAGACATGTGTTAATATAATCATCCATTTCCTTTACGTTCTTCCGAAAAAAAAAATGACTAGAACTGATTAAAAAACATAATATTGAGTTTTTTTAAAAATATAGAAACCTAAGAATAAAAAATATATATTGAATTATTATTATAAATATAGAAACTTAAAATGCTATTAAGCATTATCACGACTGTGTTTTGTAGTAGTTTCTTGCTCCAAAATTAACTTTTCAAGTCAAAAAAATTTCATTCCAATTATGTTTTTTTTTCTTTCGTTATTTTGAGAGGCTAATGAATGAATTGTGTCCTTGTTCCACTGATGTTCATGTTTCCTGCTGATGATGTTTGATTCAATTGACTCCAGATCCTGACGGTATGTTGGTTTTTCATTTTATTTCTCAAATTTATTTTCTGTTCATTTTTTATTTGTTAAATATGTTTTTGGTTTTTCAAGTTTTAGTAAAATTTAGAATTAGTCATTTTTCAAAACTTTTGACCAATCTAGTCTTTCATCTTTAAAATACATGAATTTAGTCATTTTAACCAAATTTTGTTAAGTTTATCTGACGTTTCAAACGCATTTCATGATAGTATTTGAATTGTTTATACTGTTTAACACATTTTTCCTTCAATATTATAATAAAATGCGTTTAAAATGTCCAATAAATTTAACAAAATTCGGTAAGAACTAAATTCACGCATTTATAAAGAAGAATGATTAAATTGGTATAAAGTTTCGAAGAAAGACTAATTTCAAAATTCACTGAAAGTTGATGAAAAAACATATTTAACCCTTTTTCTTTTATATTCTCCAACATATATATATTCTATCAGATTTGTTTTATTACAATTTTATAGTGTGGCTAAAATAAATATCACAAAAAAAAATTAGTAAGTAACACTTAAACATAAAGTGAGTTATTAAACAAAAAACCGGAATGAGTAAATGGGAATGAAGACACCAACTTTAAAAGGAAAATTTAAAATAATAATTTTGTGAATTTTTCTTAACTATATTTTTTTATCTTATTTATTTTTTCTGACAATGGAATTTTTAATTTCACTCTCACTTTAAATTCTTAACATATACTTGTGATATGTTATATATGTAAAATTTAGGGATTTTCATCCGTTAATTTATATATATATATATATATATATATATATATATATATATATATATATATATATATATATATATATATATAGAGAGAGAGAGAAATAAGTTGATTTGGTTTTAATCATCTAGTTTAATTAAGTAGATATATAAGTTTTGTTTTGAGAAAAACAAACATAGTTTTATCTAAAATTAGCACCTAGTTCTATAGTTAGAAAAAAAATTAAGAAAATTTTGTACTGTACTTTACCTACATAAACTAAATAATTAGAAAATAATAGAACTATAATATAACACTTTATATATAATGAAAAAATATTATTTATTTGGTTGATGTTGGTTGAATTGGTAAATTTAAAATCTAAGACTTGAAATAATTTTCACTGGATTAGATTGGTTTGTTTTGCGTTGATTAAATCAAACTAACATTTTACACAATTTAATTGATTTAACTTGAATTCTTAATTGGGCCGCATTGATTCAAATTGACGATCATGTCAAGTAAAAATGGTTATTTTTTTTATTAATGAATAAGACTTTTTTTTTTTTTTACTTTTCTTTTTATAATGAGTTACTTACTTTAGATAAGTTGAATCTTATTAACATTTAGTATACAATTTTATTAACATTCTAAATAATGATAATCTGAAACTTTTAATATAAAGTAGATAAACCATTACTCTTTTAGCATATATTTATTTTAGCATAGTTATAGTTATTAATTTTTAATATAACTTTTTTTATCTGTTGAAGTAATAAAGAATGCAAGAAGCATGTCGATAATCAAAATGATGTAATTTTAAATTTCATCTTTTTATCTATAATTTTAATTACTAATTATAATGAAAATGTTAAAAAAAGTTATTGCCATAAAAAAAAGTATGTATCTTAAATTGATAGCATGGGAGATGTTGTGACATATGATGAATTAAATATGTTTTTATTCGTTAATTTTCATACAATTTTGAAATTAATTCATTTCAAAATTTTAGACTAATTTAGTCCTTAATCTTTCAAAATATGTGAATTTAGTATTTTTAATCAAATTTTGTTAAGTTTAGTTGATATTTTAAACACATTTCACAATAGCATTTGACTTGACGTTAAAGTAAAAATGTGTTAAATATTATAAACAACTCAGATACAATCTTAAAATACGTACAAAATATCAAATAAAATTAACAAAATTTGATTAAAAATGACTACATCTACATATTTTATAAACGAAAGATTAATTGGTCCAAAACTTCAAAATAAACTAATTCTAAAATTCACTAAAAAGTTAAAAAACAAAAACATATTTACACGTATATGTTTTCAATTATTAGGGTTCGAAAATTTGAGCAAGATAAAAAGAAAACAAATAACATTGAATTGAGATTTTATTCTATGGTTGCAGGTCCATTGTTTCACATGGGGTGGTACCATCTGTTCTACCAATATAATCCTGATTCAGCTGTGTGGGGGAGCATCACATGGGGCCATGCAGTATCAAGGGACATGATTCACTGGCTCTATCTACCCATTGCCATGCTCCCTAACAAGTGGTACGATATCAGCGGTGTATGGACCGGATCAGCCACGATTCTGCCAGGTGGCAAAATCATAATGCTTTACACAGGTGACACCAATCAATATGTGCAAGTGCAAAACCTTGCATACCCTGCCAATCTATCTGATCCACTTCTTCTCGACTGGGTCAAGTATGCGGGTAACCCGATCCTAGTGCCTCCGTCCGGCATCGGATCCAAGGACTTCCGAGACCCGACCACGGGTTGGGTCGGGCCGGATGGAAAATGGAGGGTAGCAATTGGGTCAAAGAAAGGAAAAACGGGCCTTTCGATAGTTTACACAACCATTGATTTCATCAACTTTGAGCAAAATGATCACTACTTGCATGCCGTCCCGGGTACGGGTATGTGGGAATGTTTGGACTTTTACCCGGTTTCGATAAACGGGTCGAAGGGTTTGGATACTTCGGTTAACGGGCCACAAGTTAAGCACGTCCTAAAAGCTAGTTTGGATGATGCAAGGGTAGATAGTTATGCAATTGGAACCTATTTTGTTGAAAACGACACGTGGGTACCCGATAACCCGCTTAAGGATGTGGGTATCGGGTTGCTTTTGGACTATGGAAGATACTATGCTTCAAAGAGTTTCTATGATAGAGAAAAAGAGAGAAGAATTCTATGGGGTTGGGTCAATGAAACTGATATAGAAAGCGATGACTTAAGAAAGGGTTGGGCTTCTCTTCAGGTATCAATTTTTCTTTTTTAAGTTTAATTCTCTCTTTTGCTTCTTCAACTTTGATTGTGATTTTAGTTTAGAGACATTTTTGTGTTAAATTTTCCCATTCTGAAATTAAGAGGATGCAATGTAACTAGTTTGATTGTCAAGCACGGAAAGTGTTTGATGAAATGTCGTAATTTTTCATGGTTGAGCTTATAACTTCATGTGAATATAAAGCTTAACTACATCTTTTCTGTTTTATCAGACAATTCCAAGAACAGTGTTGTTTGATAACAAGACCGGGACTAATTTGCTTCTGTGGCCAGTGGAGGAAGTAGAAAGCTTGAGACTAAGTAGTGATGAATTTGAAGGAGTGGTGGTTAAGCCTGGCTCTGTTGTGCCACTAAACATAAGCCTAGCGACACAGGTTTGTCCTAGAATTATGTAAGTTTACTCAAATGTTTTTCTGCAGTGTCACTCACAGTAATTGTACTCACCAGTAATTATTTTCATTTCCCAAAAACTATCCCAGTTGGACATATTTGCTGAATTTGAGATTGAATGGTTGAACTCCGAAAGTATTGGTGAGAACAACATAGGTTGTGGAAGGGGTGGTGCAGCAGAAAGAAGTGCTTTTGGACCATTTGGTCTTCTAGCAATAGCAGATGACTCACTTTCTGAACAAACCCCAGTTTATTTTCGCCTTTCTAATACTACCACTTTCTTCTGTGTTGATGAAACAAGGTAGGAGGTTTGCACTTGGTTATACAAATTTTCTCTTTTTAAAGAAGAAACACGGTAATGAGTTTTTGGGTGTGATGTAGATCATCAAAGGCTTCTGATGTTGCAAAGCCAATTTATGGCAGCAAGGTTCCAATCCTCAGTGATGAAAAATTATCAATGAGGGTATTGGTAAGTGTGAATTGCACTTCTTGTTCACTTGGCATGTGGTTGTACATTACCTATTTTTAGTTTTTATCATTGGTTTTCTCTTTAGATTTTGTTAATGCATGTTCATATGTAGTTTGGGGTGAAATTATGTTTATTTTGTCTTAGTTAATACACAGTTTTTTGTAACAATTAACTTTCCAATTTGATCAGGTTGACCATTCAATTATTGAGAGCTTTGCTCAAGGAGGGAGAACTGTGATCACAAGTAGGGTTTATCCAACTGAAGCAATATATGGAGCTGCAAGATTATTTGTATTCAACAATGCTACTGATATAAACATTAAGATCTCCTTAAAGATTTGGCAATTGAACTCTGCTTTCATACGTCCTTTTCCCTTTGATCAAGGTCAGTGAAGAGTGTTTATTTATATTATTCTCATTATCATTATGATGATTCGTGTATTACTATTGAGATCAACAATCATTCATGAAGTTACTGAATTTTGGTTGAATTATCAATCACTTTATTGGGAATTCATTGCAAGTTAACATTAGCAAGAGCAAACGTTTTTCCCCCAAAAGTCTCTTAATTCATAGGATTGGATATCTAATTAAGAGAAGCACCATTTCTCATGTTAAAAGTCAATCTTCACATGTTATTGATTTAAGATGAGAACATAGATATAGGTTTCTGCATAAATATTAGGTTAAAATACTCCCTTGGTCCATGTTTTTGTTGAAAAATCTCAAATAGGTCCTAAGATTTTTTTTAGTCTCAATTAGGTCTATATTTTTGAAAATGTGTAACAATTAGGTCCATTTCGTTAGTATAGAGTTGACGGTGTTAAATATGTTCCACTTGTCAGCTCCACATTTTTTTGAATTTTTTTGAATTTTTTTAAAATTTTTTTAAATTTTTTAAACTTTTTTTAAATTTTTTTTTATTTTTTTTTGAAAATTATTCATGCCACGTGTCACGTCAGTATTGTGTCACGTGTTAAGTCAGTAAGGTGACACATGTCAAATCATTGTCTGAATCTCAATTTAGTCCATATATTTGTTATTTTTATTACATTTCAGTCCATTTTTTTTAAATTTTTTAAATATATTTATTTTAATTTTTTACAAAATTATTTTAAAATTTTATATTTAAATTTATAAAATTGTTAATTTTAAACCAACTCTAACATTTGTATATAAATTATTTAAAACAATTTTGTAACAAGTTAAAATAAATATTTTAAAATTTTAAAACAAAATATAAAATAAACTTAATATTATTAAAATGTTTAATAACAAATATCATTATAAAATTTATATAAAAGTTAAATTTGATCTCAATTTAGAGAGAATGAAATTGAAAATTAAAAAAAAATGGACTGAAATATAATTAAAATAACAAATATATGGACCAAATTGAGATTAAGACAATGATTTGACACATGTCACCTTACTGACTTGACATGTGGCACAATACTGACATGACACGTGGCATGAATAATTTTTAAAAAAAAAGTTAAAAAAAAATTTAAAAATTTAAAAAAAATTCAAAAAATTGTGGAGCTGACACGTGACACATCTTTAACACTATACTAATGGAATGAGCTTAATTATTACACATTTTAAAAAATATGGACCTAATTGAGACTAAAAAAAATCTTAAGACGTATTTGAGATTTTTCAACAAAAACATGGACCAATGGAGTATTTTAACCTAAATATTATAAACTGTAAACATATTCTATATAGAAATAAATACATTATTTCACTAAAAAAATAGATTTTATCACATACAAATATACAAATGATTATTATAAGTGATTTTGCTGAGAACTTTCAGTCATGCAACGAATTCATAAAGAAATAGAATTAAAACAATGTAAGAAGAGACGATAAACTAATTTGAGTTAGCACTAACATAAAACACGTTAAGGCATTGACTTTTTTTCATTGATGTTTTTCTTCTTCTTCTTTTTTTCTGTGGTTGTTCATGTTTCATTTTAACATTAAACTCTCTACAATTCTCTTTGGTATGGCATAAATTACGAATAAATGAACGTAAAATCATGGACTTCATTAATGCATGCATCTATTTTGTTCTTTTGTTCATTATAATAATTAAAATTGTTTTAAGTCATGAAAGCATATATTCCATAATAGTTCTACGGAACTTTTTAATATTGAGACATAGTTTAATTTTGTCTCATGTTTTTTTATAATAATTAAAATTGTTTTAAGTCATGAAAGCATATATTTCATAATAGTTCTACGGAACTTTTTAATATTGAGACATAGTTTAATTTTGTCTCATGTTTTTTTTTTCAGAAAAAAAAAATGCTTTGCCCTAGATAAGTAATCGATGAAAGGTATGCATTTTTAATTAATACTACATTTATAAATTTGTTAATAATCAATGTGAATCAATAATAATATTCAATAACAATTTTTTCAATAATAAATAATGAATTTTTTTAAATGAGAATATAAAAAAAATTGAAATTAACTTTGACACTAACTGGGTGAAGCGGTGTTCGCAAATTATGAAGGCTCAGGATCTGAATCAAATAGCAATTCGCGCCCAAAAGCAACTCCTCACAAACCCTAACCCCCAATTGTTGAACCCTTTACTATCACTTCTCAGAAATTCGAAAAATGCATTCTTTCATCTCTACAACCAAATGCTCTCACACCCTTTCTCCCACAACCACTACACCTTCACCCACGCCATCAAGGCCTGCTCCTCCCACCACGCGCACTCCAAGGCGCTCGAAATCCACGCGCGGCTCATCAAATCCGGTCACCATGTCGACATCTTCATCCAGAACTCGCTCCTCCACTCCTACCTCGCCCGCAACGACGTCGTCTCCGCCTCAAACCTCTTCCGATCGATTCCCTCCCCCGATGTCGTTTCATGGACCTCACTGATATCGGGCCTCGCCAAATCGGGCTTCGAGGCCCAAGCCCTTCAACATTTTTCCGCAATGAGCTCGGAGCCCAGAATTGTCGAACCCAATGCAGCCACCCTTGTCGGCGCGTTGTGCGCGTGTTCGTCGCTCAGGACTCTGAGGCTCGGCAAGTCCGTTCACGCTTACGGCGTGAGGATGATTGCCAACACTAATATTGTTTTTGACAACGCGGTGTTGGACTTGTACGCAAAGAGCGGGTCGTTGAAATATGCGAAGAACCTGTTCGATAAAATGTCTGTGAGGGACGTGATTTCTTGGACCACTTTGTTGATGGGTTACGCGCGTGGTGGTCACTGCGAGGAGGCTTTTGGTGTGTTCAAACGAATGGTGCATAGTGCAGAAGCTGAACCTAACGAGGCAACTGTAGTAACTGTTTTATCAGCATGTGCCTCTATCGGAGCATTGAGTTTGGGGGAGTGGGTGCATTCGTATATTGACTCACGACACGACCTTGTGGTTGATGGAAATATTGGGAATGCTTTGCTCAACATGTATGTGAAATGTGGAGACATGCAAGTGGGGTTTAGGGTTTTTGACATGATTGAGCACAAGGATGTTATCTCGTGGGGCACTGTTATCTCCGGGCTTGCCATGAATGGTTATGGGAAAAGAACATTGGAGGTATTTTCACGCATGTTGGTTGAAGGGGTTGAGCCTGATGATGTTACTTTTATTGGGGTGTTATCTGCATGCAGCCATGCGGGGTTGGTGGATGAAGGGGTTATGTTTTTCAAAGCAATGAAGGATTTTTATGGCATTGTGCCACAGATGAGGCATTATGGTTGTGTTGTGGATATGTATGGACGTGCTGGTTTGTTTGAGGAAGCTGAGGCTTTCCTTAAAAGCATGCCTGTGGAAGCTGAATGGTCTATTTGGGGAGCTCTTCTTCGAGCTTGCAAAATCCATGGTAATGAAAAGATGTCTGAATGGATAAAGGGACAACTCAGGGGGAAAAGTGTTGGTGTTGGTACCCTTGCTTTGTTGTCTAACATGTATGCCAGTTCTGAACGATGGGATGATGCTAATAAGATTCGGAAGAGTATAAGAGGCACTGGAGTGAAGAAAGTTGCTGGATGTAGCTGGGTAGAGCTTGAGGTTTACAATAACAGATCGGATTCAAATGTGTGTGCTGCCTAACAAGGAGGATATTATCAATGAAGCTTTGACATGGAGAATGGTACTACCAACAATGATATAACCTCATGAGGTTGAATATGAGTGCAGATCTTAGCATTACTCTGTTCATATGTAGAGTCAATATGTGATTCTTCTCAGAATCGCAGCAGCGACCAGATCCTACTACAAGAACAGACCGAGGCTGTACTAAAAAATGAACCCCCTTGGAAATCCCAACACCAGTGTGGTAGCAACAGGATCCGAAGCACAGAACTTCAACGCATCATTCATAACCTCCGCAAACGCAGTAGGTTCATGCTCCTCTTAAACTACACGAACTAAGATTAGATGGAACAATGCCATCATCACCATAATTTGTGCTCTTCAAATAAGTTGTTTAATTTCAAAATTGTGAATCCTTGTTGATGGAAATTTTCCTTAAATACAATACTTGTGAATTTAAACATTAGTTCCCAAAAGGTTACGGACTCTCAATTTTGTTCTTATGTGCAAATGGTTCTTAAATTGCTTCCTATTAGTACAAACTTTACAAGTTTGATCTCTGCTATCATATGTTGTCTGCTAACCACACTGCACTTTTTTAATTTGGTTGTGTGCTACACTTAGGGGCCAAACTGACTATGTTTACATGTACAGGATAAGTTTTCATGCATGTGTACCAAATTAAAAATCTGCAACACATGTGCATATTCTTTCCAAAGTAACACATGGTGCATTTTAAATATTCTTTCATCAATATTTTGCACTCATTATAGAAAACTTGTTTTTCTTAAATATTAAAACATACACTCTTTAAAAATTAAAATACTAAATATTCTCTTAGATATGCTTAAATTACACCCCTCTTCCTTCTTGATTTAAAATATGCATTTCCTTTTCCAAAGAGATGAATGTGTATATTACAGTACTTGTGAATACATATAAATAAGTTTCCTTTGCAACGTGTCTCCAATTCCTTTAAAAATATTAGTCCCGCTGATATTTCGTCCTTTTTTTTACAACTAATACTGTCACAATAAATAATTTTGAACACTCAATTCTCGAGTTTAGTTTTTCAAGAGATATAATATCAAGGGTGAAGTATGTTTTTGGTTTCTTAATTTTTAGTGAATTTTGAAATTAGTCCATTTTGAAACTTCAGACTAATTTAGTTATTTATTTTTCAAAATACGTGAATTTAGTTATTTTAATAAAATTTTATTAGGTTTATTGTATATTTTGTATGTATTTTACAATTGTATTTGAGTTGTTTATATTATTTGATATATTTTTTCTTTAATGTTAAGTCAAATATTATTATGAAATGCGCTTGAAATGTCAAATAAACTTAACAAAATTGATTAAAGTTACTAAATTCACATATTTCGAAAATAAACGACTATATTGGTACAAAGTTTGAAATGAACTAATTTCAAAATTTACTGAAAGTTAAAACACCGTAAATATATTTAACACTAATATCAAATACCAAATGGAGCAAGAATAGCAGTTATAAACATCTCTGAAAATTATAGAGCTCAATAACTTTGGGCCAACCACATTTTAACTTATGTACCACTCTCGTACCTCATTTTTGCACCCGGTACATGTAGAGGAATTATTAAAACATCATTTGTTCATAGTTTAAATATAAAAAAAAAACATCATTCTTCTTGAAATCCATTCAAGATATTTTAGAAAATTTAGAATAGTGTATCTAAAAATACATTATTAGTAGTAATTTACGAATTAGATAATTAGGAATGTTTTTTCTAGAATTATAATCTGATGGAATCCATAATATTTTGAGATTATGCAATAAGAACCTATATTTATTATCACGCAATACGAAAATATTTAATATTACACAATTCAATGATTATGATGGCAGTATGATAAGAATATTTTGATGATCTTTTATACTATGGAGATGTAGAAAGAAAAAAAAAATGGGAGAGATATGAAAAAAAAAATTATAAAATAGTTAAAATCCACATATTATTCATCTTTCTTTACCTAGTATTAAATCAATTAAGTTTCATTTTATATACTTTTATTGAAACAAAGTTTTTAAAAGTAAGATTGTTGTATTTTCTTTTTTATAGATAAATCCATTATGGGAGAGTAACTTTTTACTACGAAGAATTTCAACAAACCAAGATTTATCATGATAACATGGTGGCCTATTAACACCACTCTTTGTTTTCATTGATTAATCATTTTGATTGAGATGTTATTGCTCCATGAACACTCACCATGATAGTGAAACCCATTTGGTTAATGCCTAACTTTGGCCCAAAACCTCCACGCCTCAAAGAGGCATATATATTCAAATGAATAATTAATAATATCACATAATTAAAAAAATTAAAATATTATCCATTTTAGTACTAAATATATAATAATAATAATAATAATAATAATAATAATAAACCTGATCTTAAATTCGTTGATACATATAGTCAATCCTGCATTCCAGATATTATGAGTAGGGATGTCAACGGGCCGGATAAGATATGGATAGTAGTTCCCACGTACTCTACCCGCTGGATAAATATATGTTTCGTACTTGTACTTATATCTGTCGGGTATCCGTTATACGGGTACCCGCATAATTTTTTAATATCCATGGATATTTACAGGTATCCGCAGATATTTACAAAAAAATAAAAATAAATATTTAACAATATATTTTAATCATAAATTCAAATAAAATAAATACATAGTATTCATAAATTCTAAACAAAGTCCAAATAACCCATTTAAATAGTGTTGAATGACCGTTTACAAAGAAATAAATGTTTTTTAAAACTAATTGATAAAAAAAATAACTCATTCAAAATCAATATGTTAATATTTTAATCATGTTTTTTATTTAAATTAGAGTATAGCGGGTACGAATATCCATACAGGTATCCATGGGTATGAATATTATGATATCCGTACCCACCTCATTAACATGCGGGTATTAAAAATATTCATATTCGTTATTCGCGAATATTCATTTATAATATTCACTTCCTACCCGTTGCGGATTTTATCTACAGATATATGCGGATACATATTTTCTTACTATCCAAATTATGAGTTTTGAGTCTGAAATTTTTGTTATAGTTCTTTTCTTAAAATATGTTTTAAAAAAATAAAAGAATAAAATATATTTAAATCATCAAACTAAGCGACATAAAACTATTAAATCCTTTAATCCTTGATTAAGGTCTTCAAATCCATTAAAATATCATTATAGAATCAATCACCGTATCTAACAGATTCACCTAATCTTAACTTCTAAATAATATAAAAATTATTAAATTCACCAAAATAATAATAAATATTATTATTGTAAACAATGAAAAACTATTAAATATAGTAAAATAATAAATAATAACTGTAAAAAGGGTTTCATGAATGCTGTAAAAAGAAGTGCCAGAATCGGACACGTATGTTTATGTAACTAAAAGTGAAGTGGGTTATATGAAGGTGAATTTATTGAAACAAGAAAAAAAGCTGTGGAATATTATAATATGGCCAATTGTGTCTTTCTAGAAACAACTACATTCTTCAAAAGAAAAAAGTGATGGAATTCAAATTGGGATTAAATTTTAATTTTTTTCATTAAAGCCGAGACATAAACCCCTTTGAATATTTCGAGACAAAAGAACACGTTTATTCATGTACGAGATTGTAATATATCCGTTCTCTCTCTTTAAAGTATTTGTAATACTAGATAAAAAATGAAAATAAAAATATTTTTGAAAGAATAAAATCATGTTATCTTTTTAAAAATAGTAAATGAGAAGTAATAATGCCGTCAAAAAAAGAAAAAAGAAATAGATGATGGGTCTATTATGGAAAGGAAAATTTATTAAGGAGATACATGGATTAATAATCCTTCTGAACTAAAATTTTATGAATTTATTCTATATAATTTTCTTATTTTTATCTAATATAAAATTCAGACTCAACTTGAATTCTTAACAAATTTTCTTTTAGAATTTTTTTTTATCAATAATAATAAATATGAATTCAAAAAAAGACAATAGAATTATCTCAACCCATATAAAAAAAGAACAATAAAGATTGATCCGATTAAATTGGTATACTTTTTCACAAATACCTATGTTGTATTATCATTCATTTTAATGAGACACACTTAGCGAGAACTCTTATGAGAAAGACTTTCGATACAGTATTAGCCGACCACCCCTGACTAACCATGAGTCTAACATAACTTTAAGGAATATTCTAATAAATAATAGTTGTCTAACCAAATGATTTCATGATTTACCTGTATTGATCCAAAATGCACAGTAGAATCATATGTTGAATTTGTAATGGACCTGTTAGATTTGATGCACAAATAGTTCACAACCAAATCTTTTTCGTAGTATGATATTAAATCGTAGATATGGACCATGGGAAATTGTAGATATGGACTATTAGAAACTACTTTTGTTATCTTTCTTTATAGGGTTGTGATGAATGTATATTTATGCTTTCATTTAATGTTTAATTTTAGATTTTTTTTTATTGAACTTTTATGCTTAAGAGATTTATTTAATTAAAAATTATGAGAAATGAGTTCATAAAGTTTGTGAGATAAAAATATCTTAATAAGTTAATAAGTAAAAGATTTATTTAACTAGGAATTTTGATAATTAGGTTTCTCGAGTTTGTGAGACAAAAATGTCTTAATAAATTAATGTGTTTTTCATTTGCATAAAATATTTTTGGATATTCTAATGTTTGTTGATGCAATCAAAGTTAAATTTTGGTTCATTCAAGGTGTGAAAATAAATTGTTCCAAACTACAAAATAAGGTCACTTATAGAAAAAAAAAATATACAAGGAGTTATATACAACCCTAGTTTCTAATTTTCAAATTCCCTTTCTCAAATGAGCCATACAAAACTTATTCTTACACCCCCATCTATCTATTGTCATCCCTCTTACCTCTCGAAAAATTAGCCCCATTTAGATGTTATCACGTGACATGATCTTAATGTAAAACTTAATTAAGGATCTTTAAGATTTATAATTTTCACACGATAAATCATAATAGAGCACTAACCTTGATCCATGAGAGATCCTGTGAATATGCATTCTTCAAATTTATAATCTTGTGTGCTCTTCAACCACCGTTTCCCAATCTATCTCTTTGCCTTTCTTTCTCTTCTCACACGTTCTTGATGGGTTACAGTGAAAAGAACCTTATGGCCAGAGACAGAACCCCAAT
>Ga0209589_1003780_pt1 | contig 26388 bp, 9 predicted proteins | sample CowpeawhiteBW_FD_187525 | JGI IMG/M metagenome (GOLD analysis project Ga0209589, IMG submission 187525) | Root nodule microbial communities of legume samples collected from California USA - Cow pea white BW (SPAdes) (version 2) | ecosystem: Host-associated > Plants > Roots > Nodule | place: USA...
ATTTTTTTATTTGCCATCTCTTATATAATAAAAAAATTAATATTATTATAAAATAAATAATTAAATAGCTATTTTGATGGCATTTTTGTTAAAATATTACTATCTTTATTGTTTGTTTTGAAGTATCATCTCTCTATCACAGTTTTGCCGTAAAAAGACATATTAGTAATTAAGAGAGACAAACGTATATAAATAATCCGTTACTTTCACTCTAAAATAATGTTAGATGTTTAAACATATTAGAATAAGCCTCCTAATCAAACGTTAAGAAATTTGGGTGTTTGTTTTTGAAACTCCCTTTTTCATATTTTATTTTGAACTTTCTTTAAAATTCACTAAAATAACATTATTAAATAATAACTATATATAAAATATTATTTGTATTAAAACATCTTTTGTCTCAATTTTATCTTTACATTTTTTGACTAAATTAATATATATAATCATTAACTTCAACCTATGATGCACCGATACTTTAATTTGGGTCATGGTTCCTGTCCGATACTTTATCGATACTTATCAGTGAAGTATCAGAAGTATCTGATTTATAAGGTCGTAATGTAGTACAAGAAAATTTATAAATAATGATCAATTTTAATGACAAAAATAATTAGTCATTATATAGTGACCAATTTAAAAATTAAAATTTATTGGCAACTAAAACAATTCCAAAACATTATAATTGGTCTCTAAATTGATAATTAAAATAGTTTTTTATTATGAATTGATTTCTAAATTGGTTACTAACATTAGTTACCAAGGTTTTGGCTACCAAAATAATTTGTCTCTAAATTGGTCTCTGACATATTTTTTGTTACTAAAATTGATAATTATTTGATAGTTTTCTTATAATTGTACTTTTACAATGACAAATATATATATATATATATATATATATATATATATATATATATATATATATATATATATATATATATATATATATATCATATATTTATTATATTTTTAAGAATTATTGTACACCTTCTCAATATTCATACATCACGTATTGTATTATATTATTTTCACAATAAACATATTGACGTGTCGGATACGTGTCATATCCGATACACGTATCATATCCGTGCATCACATACTTTAACTCATAAATAATATAGAACTTTTTACTTACTAAAACTATGATTAAACTCTAACTTATACATTTAGAACAACTTAAATTTTTATTTTATCTACATTTACCCATTGTATATAAATTACACCCCCCCTGATAATAATTTACTCCAACCTATTTTACCAAGATAGTACGACAGTATATATATAAATTAGTACCTTCTCTACATGAGAAGAAAAAATGTTTATAATGTTTTGGAATTAATTTTAAGGAAAGAAGAAAGACGATGGTTTTTAAAAATGAACCGAGTGGAAAATTGAAATCTAATAATACAGAATGCGACGTAGTTTATGATTTGATTATCACAAATTGTTAGACTCAAAAATACGGTGGCAGCCAAGAGAGGAAGCAGGTGTCACATGACACACGTGTGCGGTTTATGCCTCCTACTCTCTCTTATTTTCTTAAACAAAAATTATTTGAAAATTGTATTTTAATTTTGATGATCATTTGACAGAGTGGTCCATCTCTGTACAATAATCCCTTTATTCTATTTCCTTACATAATGCGAGCCTGATTCCTAGTATGTAGACTTCCAACCTCTTATTATAAAATACGAATACATCTTTCATGACACAGATCTATAACATCATCATTTAATGACATTGTATTTTATTTTATTTTAAGTGCCTCTTATTTTAGTACATATTTTAAACATTGTTTTCTTTATTATAAAAATTTTACAACATCCATATTTTTATATTTTTTATTTATACTTTAGTTATTTACAATGTCAAAAACTAATTCATTTACTAGAATATCATTAAAAAATATATTTGTTTGTCTTTAAGATTTAGGATTTTATTTAAAATCCTATCAACCATCATATCTAGGAAAAGAAAGGAGAAAGTTCAAGTAACTTAGGAGGAGGTGGATGAGAAAACACAAAGATCATCTACAAAGATAAAAACAATTTTGCATACTTACACCAACGATCAACGATATATGACGAAAGAAAGGAAGATGTAACAACTAAGATACCTATAGATTTTCAATTGTTCTCCATCGAAATGGAGTTAAAACATATTCTCCATAGAAGATGTAATTTCTAAGCAATCATATAACTTATACGATTCTCAATTGTTTTAGAGGATAGATGTTCATAGGAACTGTGGGATATAAGAGGGTTGTTGATTGTCTGAGAAGCACAACCTTATATTTGTTTAGTGGTCTTCACGCAACCTCGACAAATTGGGCTTTTACTTTTTGCACTTCTATAATTTTTCCGCGCATTCCATTAAAGTATAATAATATTTTAACTTATTTTTTTTTCTAATTTTTAACTCATCATTTTTATTATTTTTTAATTATCTATTTTGATTTATTTTAATGGTATGACGTGATAATTTAAGAGTAATTAAAATAATAAATTAAAAATGAATAAAAAAAAAGTAAGTAAAAATATTATTATCTCTTTTAAAATCATAATTTTACCTTCTAATTCAGATTACATATTCTAAAAACTTTCTAGAACAAATCTTCCAAAATTTCCAACGCAATGTGTTTGGAACAAAATTTTTGAAACAATTTCTAGAGCAACATTTTCAGAACGATTTACGAAACATATGAAATATGTTGTGAAATAAATTTTTCAAAATGGAAATTTAGAAAAAAAAAAGTTTGAAACTCATAAAATACCTTCTGAAATGAGTTTTCCGGAATATTTACACATAAAATGTATTCTGAAAATAACTTTTTTTTGAAACATATAAAATACGTTCCCAACAAGCTTTCCGGAATAATTATTTTTCTACATTTTTCTCTCTTCTTTTTCCTGTATAGTGTTTTCTTTATATTTTTGTTCTTCTGCTGCAGTGGTGATAATGGAAGCGCAAACAGTCGTGGGGTGGTGTGATACAATAATGAAAGATATTTGAATCTTTTCCAAATATTATGTGAGTGCAGTTAGTAAGCGTAAGAGTACAAAAAGTAATAAACAATAACTTGTTTTTGGACGAGGTCTAAGTGTAAGAAACTTTGGAATTCACCGACCGAGGGCTGGACAAAAAATCTTGTTGGCCCAATGTGATACTTTTTTTGCACTGGTTTGGTCTATTAAAGATCCATTTAGTTAAATCTGTTTATTTTTTAGGTTAAATTTTCTTTTTAATAATTTTTATGAAAAATTCAATTCGTTAATTCTTTAAAATGATTTAATTAGGTTATTTTTTTAAAAAAATTGACGTTAAATTTTTTTATAATTTATAAGTCAAATTATTTTACTTATAAAATAAAATTAATTTAAATATTTGGATTTATTAGGTGACTTGAGTTGATATATTAATTTTAACAAAAATCTAATCTCAATTTATCAAAAATGGCTTAATTGGATCATTTTATAATAAATGACTAAATTAAAATAAATAAAAAGTAAAGATTTGATTGAATTTTTAATAGGATGATAATATTTTAATCAATGTTTTTTAAATTTATATTTAATCCATGATTTCAAACATTCTTAAATTATCATATAAAAAAAATCAAAAAAAATGATTAAAAATGATAGGAGCAGTAAATTAAAAGTGAGTTAAAATATTATTATCTTTATTTATAATAATTAGAAAATTAAAAGAGTATTTTAATTTTATTTACCTTCCATATTTTAATATTTTAATTTTTAGTTATATAAATTTTAAAAATTAAAAAAAAAATCCATATTTTCAATCAAATTATATTCATGTCAAAATAATGTGAACCTAATTTCAACGCACTATACCCTCTCCTCTATTTTAAAATTTCGAGATAAACCCTAAACCCTCTTCGCTATTTCAGAGGCCAACCAAAGGTAAGATTGCACGTTGGTGTCACTATTGCGCTGGTGGGTGTGGTAGGGTTCGTCGGAGATTAAGATCGAAACCAGGCCACTGCGTGTTGGGAAGGTTGTTGCTGTTATAAGGTATGCTTCGTTTCACCTTTAGAAACTCCCATCTCGGGGGCTGACATGAACTTGCTTGACATTACCAGCTGATTAAGATGCTAGTTTAGAAAGTTGGTACTTGCCAGAGAATGGCAGTCCCTTCAAATATCAGAAACACATTTTGCACAGTGAAAATTTGGAATTATGAATGCAAATTTGTCAGTTCGAGTTTGAGATCTTTGTATTATAAAGATACATTTTTTACATGGGTGAGTTTATTTTAGTTGGATATGTTCTATCTTGATCACAAGTAACAGACAGGATTTGCTATTTATTTATTTATTTTATTTAACAAGTTAGAAGTCTTCCGTAAATTTTTGTTAAATGGATTAATATCAACTGTGTTACATCTCATATGCCGTGTGGCAGTAGTTTGTAGCTCTGTTTAAAATTTCATAAAATTTGCAAAGCATACATTTCTGGTTTAAAATTTGCAATTTAGGAAAAACAAATTACACTTAAAGTTAACAGTTTACAAAGAGTAGTGTTAATAATCATTAACCACTCAATGACTCAAGCAGCCAATTTTTCCTAAAGTAAAACTACTTACACAAGGAATTCATTTTCTGTATTTTCCAGAGAAATGACACAGGTCATCCTTATCTGATTGGTTCTAGTTGTCCCACTTCCTCCCTTTAAAACTAAGATTACAAATTTAGCGCGTCACAAACCAACTGATATTAGTAATGGATGAATAGAAGTTGCATCCTGATGCTACTTGAATGATATGATTATGCATCCTGATGCTACTTGAATGATATGATTATGCATCCTGTGCAACTCTGTCTTCCAATAATTGCTGTGAAGATAAACTACATGTTTGTTGCTTTTAAGTCAAGTGTTTCCCTCATGTTCAATCAAATTATGCTTATCTACTGCCATGTACATTTTTAAAGACTTTATCTGACCTCATATTTAATATTCTGGCACACAATAGTCTCTAGGACTTAAAGCACGAATAGTATGCGGATCCATCTTGTTTTGTATTGAAATTTACGTGTTTTTTTATTCAATAAGAGTTAATGCTGAATAAAACAGTCCTAAAACTTCTGATACACTGTTATGATCTAATGGCAAAAGCTTAAAAACGACTTCATTTATGTTATGGTTCACATGAAAACTAAGGGGGTGGAGAAAGAAAATGGTCTGCTTCATTTTATGTTTTTTTTTTTTAATACCAACAGGGTGCCAATATTTATTAGGGCCTGGGTTTAAGTTATACAATCAAAGCTCAAATCTCTCCGACAAACACAGGGGTGAGTCCCTCTATGTAGGGTTTATTGACTTCTTTCTCCGTTCTGCATTCATTCCGGGGGCATCAAAATCTGCAGCTTCAACTACGTAGGTGTTTGCATAGAATGGGGAAAACGGCGTACAAGAGGTTGCTGGGAAGCCAGAGCTTCCGGCAACGCCTTCTTCTCGCTACTCTCTCTTCAACTCCCATTCTCATCGAAGACATTCGTGCTGATGAGACTTGGCCAGGTCTCCGCAATCATGAGATTTCACTTCTCCGTCTCTTTGAAACTGTCTGCGATGATTGCCATGTAGAAATCAACGAAACTGGTATTTTTTTTAATTTCATTTTTTTATTTATTTTTCAATCAGGTTTAGTTGCAGTAACACAACTACCACCACCATCAGAGGATTGCTTATTCATTTTATTTGGATTGAACAGGTACCAAATTAAAGTACAAACCTGGAACTATTATCGGTGGCAGGCAACACCGTGCGCACGATTGTGGCCTCTCGCGCTCCATTGGCTATTTTCTGGAGCCACTTATTGTGTTGTGTTTGTTTGCAAAACAGCCCCTCACCATTAGGCTCAAAGGTATAGTAGTTATAATAATTAGATTGTACTTTGAAACCTATCTCTGAAGGACCTTTTACAAGATATTTGAATGGTTGAAATTATAACTGTTTTGAACATTGTTTATCAGGAATTACAAATGATTCTAAGGATCCATCGGTTGATACCTTCAAGTCTACTGCTTTACCCATATTGAAGCGCTTTGGAGTTCCCTCTGAAGGCTTGGAGCTTAAAATAGAGAGTCGTGGATTACCTCCCAATGGTGGTGGCGAAGTTATTTTATCACTTCCTGTTGTTCAGAGTCTATCTGTAAGTTTCTGATTCTTTTGATGATTTCGTTTATTTAAACTTTGTTGTTATCATCTTATGTTTTCTTCTTGGCAGGCTGTTAGTTGGATTGATGAAGGTTTTGTGAAAAAAATTAGAGGAACTACCTTTTCAACAAGAGTGTCTGTTCAGTTTGAAAATAGCATGATTAAAGCAACCCGTGGAATAGTCAATCCACTGGTTTCTGATGTGCACATTTTCTCTGATCACAGATCAGGTCCTCAGGCTGGAAAGTATGATTCCTTCCACTCAGTGGAATTTGTTGAATATTGAATTTTAATTTTGGAAATATATTTGGTAGTAATAGTGAAAGTCATAGTATTGTAACTCCTTTTGTTGGTCATTCGCTGGTGCAGTTCTCCTGGCTATGGGATTTCGCTTGTTGCGGAAACTACTTCTGGTTGCTTCATCTCTGCAGACACTGCTGTTTCTCATGCGAGGGATGATGATACTTCTAGTCTTGCAGATGACGCAAAAAGAGACCTGATGCCTCCAGAGGATATCGGTGTGGGGACTGCCAATGCTTTACTCGGTGAGATAGCTCAAAGTGGAGTGGTAGATTCAACACATCAGGTTAGTATATCGGCACTTTCTTTCTGCCCTTTTAATGTTTTTATATGAAGTGATAGATACTGGTAATAGATACAATATAGAAGTAGACTCCTACAATAGAGAGAAAAAGATATGGAACCTAAAAAAAGTAAAGAAAATGCAACAGGAATGCAGTCTCCCAGGAAGTGTGCTGACTCAAATGTTATGGTGCTAGAATACGTAGCTAGCTACTAGTTCAATTTTATTGTCTTGCATGTGTGTTAGTAGGACTCGTGTATATGATGAAGTTTAATTCCGTTTGTGGAATTTTGGATTCCCCTAATTTTTTTTTATTGTTTTGGTTTATAGGGCTTGCTATTTCTTCTTTGTGCACTATGCCCTCAAGATGTTTCAAAGGTTCGCGTTGGAAAACTTTCCCAGCACGGCGTTGAAACTCTTAGAAACATAAGGGATTTTCTAAATTTGAAGTTCATCATCAAACCAGAGCCGAACTCACAGTCAGTTTTTCTTAAGTGTGTTGGTTATGGCATGAAGAACCTTTCTCGAAAGGTATCATAAAGCGCGTTCAACAGTGTTATAAATCCAAAATACCAAGTCTGAAAGAATTGAAATTTTGAAGCAACTGCTACTTTGACGCCTGGAAAAGATCTTGTATAAGATTCAAATTTTAATTTTAAAAACTTTCATCATGTAAGTTTTCTATAAAATTTGAGTCTTAAATTAACATCTCCTTGTCAATACAATCATTGGATAGGAGGTGATTCTTTAAGATGTTTTGTTTGTAGCAAAAGATTGTTCTTTTTTGCTGCCTAATCGATGTTCAATGAAATTAGGTTAGAAGTAGTAGTACATTTAGTTAGAATTGATTCGTGATCTCAAGCTAAATGAAAGCATTCAATCAAATTTCTTTAGCTGTTTTATTTATAGCATGATTCCTTAGTTATTTCATTAGAGATCTCCAGACTTAAAACCACATGAATGAAGTGCAAAAGAAAATATATTTTATGTAGTGATTTTTGTTTTATTTTTTATCTATTAAATATTGACATGTTATTTTGTAAATTTGTTGAATAATTATTAAAATATTTTATTTACTTGAAATATTTATTCTTTTAAGAGAAGACTCGTTATTTAGTATTTTAGCTATATTTCTTGTACCATTGCTATTGTGAAAGTCACCTGAAATTATCTCCATTATCTATTTTATCAAGCTAACATTTCATACTAAAATTAATTATAGTGATAAATTATGTGAAAGGATTTGGATCTCATCCAGTGAGAAATCATTCCCGTTAGAAAGTAGTTAATAAGTTTGGATTAAATATTTAAATGGATTTCAAAATCTCATTAACAGAGAACTTTTACCAATCAATAAAGCATCTCAATTTCCTTCATCACATTATGCTGGACAAGTTTCTCTACATATTATTCAAACTGTGGTTCATATCCTTGACTTTGGTGAACATAATTTCACAAATTTAATTTTTTTATTTAGGTTCAGTATTTTAATCATTGGAAAATATAAAAATAATTATTTTAGTATTTAATAATTCAAAAATATTACTTAGTGATTTTTTTAATCGATGTTAGTTGAACTTATTTTTCAGTCAAAATTTATTCATATTTTTTTATTTAATGCAATCAATTTTTTTTATTAATTTACATTAAGATTTTTTTAATTGACATCTACCACAATTATTTTGGTTGTCATATGTTAAGTTATCTTTGAATAATATTGGTTAATATTATTTCTTTTTTGCTAACATTTTAACCAATGTTGGCTGAAAAGCTTTCTTGAGTGACATTAATGAAAAATAATTTTAATCACGGTGGATGGAAAATTTTTCTTATCAACATTGTAATGACTTTAGATAAAAAAATAATAATACATAACACAAGTGACATTGACAAAAAAAAAACTCTGTAACTAATGTAGATGACATTACTTGCATTGGCTACTCCTAACTAATGTAGATTCAAACTAAATTTAATATAACTCGATAAAAAAAATATTCCAACAGTATTAATCGAAAAATAACTCATTTACATTGACAGAAAAACTGCAACTTATATTGACTAAAAATATAGTTTTATTATAAAAAATAGGTTAAATCATTCCAGAGGTCCTCATTTTTGTGGCAAAATCTCAAGTAGGTATCTCCATTTTTATTTTACTCAATTGAGTCCCTATTTTTGAGAATTCGTTGCAATCAGTTCCTTTCCGTTAGTTGTCCATTAACGATGTTAATTATGTGCCACGTGTCAACACGTGATTTTTTTGATTTTTTTTTAATTTTTTTTAATTTTTAATTTTTTTATAACAATTCTAACATTTGTCTATAAATTATTGATATATAAATATTTGAAACAATATTTAAATAAAATTCAGTGCAAAATATACATTTAAATAAACTTAATTTTGTTAAAAATATCAATTATAATAAAAATACCATTGTAAATTTATATAAAAATTAAATTTGATATAAGGATGAAATTAATTCAGTTTTAAAAAAATTGGGACCAAATTGAAACAAAATAACAAATACAGGAACTACATTGAGACTTTTGACATCCAATAGTGACACGTGACACTGCCACATCACACTGTCTCTGCCATGTGGCACAATGTCAGATTGACACGTGACAATTTTAATTTTTTTTAAATTATAAAAAAAAAATTAAAAATTTTAAAAAAAATTTAAAAACATTTAAAAAATTTTAAACAAATTTAAAAAAAAATTAAAAAAAACCACGTGCTGACACGTGACACATAATTAACACCCTTACTGGACAACTAACGGAAAGGAACTGATTGCAACGAATTTTCAAAAATAGGGACTCAATTGAGTCAAATAAAAAGGGGACCTACTTGAAATTTCGCTACAAAAATGGAAACATCTAAAATGATTGAACCTAAAATATATTTAGATTCGACATGATCTCTATCAAGATCAACTCAATGATGTGTTGGTTGAGGTCGAAGTGACAATATTCTAAACCAAACAAAATCTTAAAAATAATAAAATAAAAAATATAGATCAAAGAAATAAAAGAACTTATTAGACATTTAATTTATTTAATACAATTTGAACTTTCATGATTTTAAGTAATTAAATTATTCTAATAAATTTTTAAAATTTCAGTTTTTTTAATTTTCTATCCAGACAATATATTTTATAATATAATATTGAAATTTTCTAAAAAGCTTATCTTAATTAAAAGTAATTTTAAATAAGGCTATTTATCTGTGAATACTTTGGTCCAACCTTCAATTAACAGGCCTGGATTTCTCCATTTATATAAGGTTTATATCTATATAATATCTCAAATATTAATAATATAAATATTAAGCATGTGTTTGATCTTTTAAATTTGGAACAAGTTTTCATTTCGATATAAAACTTAAACTCGTATTTGAATTTTAATTGTTGTAATAGAATTTGGAGTATTAATCTTTAGTGGAGAATATTGCATATAGTATTGAAATGATAAAACTTTAGTTGGTAAAATTGGATTAAAAATTTATTACTATTAAAATTTGGAGCGTTACACTGTGCATGTCAATTTACACATTTCTTTATGACTTTATAATATGGTTTTAAAATAATTAAACATATTATAAAGCTTGGATTACAACTTGGAAGGGAATCTTAAAAGAAAACGAAATTATATTGTAATAAGAACTTTCTTTTAATACGTATCCATTGATACATGATAAAAAGGTTAAGAATAAAAACAATATCAAAGGTATTTATTACGTTAAAAATAAAAAATCATTCAATGTTTATTTTTTTTAAATGTATGATGTACTATTAAAATAATTTTACACGAGATGTCTTAATACGCAACACCTTTTTTTTATTTCTTTCCTTCTAATATTAATCAGTGTTAACTTTTACGCAACAGAGAGAATACACAGTAGGATTCAAAGAGATGAAAGTATATTCAAGAATGAATTGTATCACATACACATGGACTACAGTGCTTTATATAGCCGCACATTATACAGAGAAACAGAATACAACAGAAAAAACTGATAGTTGTTTTTTATTAACTAACAAGGCTGATACGTATTTGACTTAACTACCTAACACTCCTCCTTAAGTCAAACTGGCTTTAATATTGACAATGCCAATTGCATCCTTTAGCCAACAAAGCCTCTCTGTTCTAAAGGCTTTTGTGAATAGGTCTGCTAGCTGCAACTCAGATGTACAATGCTCAACCTTGAGTTTTCCATTGCATACTTGATCATGTATGAAATGGAATCGTGTTTCAATATGCTTGCTCCTCCCGTGCGATGCAGGGTGCTTTGCCAAATCAATCGCAGATTTGTTATCTACCATCAACCTAGTTTTGCTTGAGAGTTCCACCTTCAATTCTTTCAGGAATGTTTCCAGCCACACTGCTTGACAGCAAGCTTCAGAAGCTGCAACATACTCAGCCTCACAGGAAGACAAAGCCACCACGGGTTCCTTAGTTGAGTTCCATGAGATTGGAGCTCCCCCAAGAAAAAAGATGTACCCTGCAGTGCTCTTCCTATCACTCCTATCACCACACCAATCTGAATCAGAATATCCCACTAACTCCAATTCTGAATCAGCTTTTCCATGTGGGAACAGAATCCCACTGCCCATCGTCCCTTGCAGGTACCTTAGAATCCTCTTGGCAGCACACATGTGTGACTCCTTTGGATCTTGAATATGTCTACTTATTAACCCAACACTAAAGCTAAAATTTGGTCTGGAATTGCACAAATATCTCAAACTCCCAACCATTCTCCTGTGATCTGTAGCATTAACAGATTCTTCATCTGGTGCGGATTCCAGTTTCAATCCAGCTTCTGTAGGTGTGACTGCAGGATTGCTATTCTCCATCCGAAATCGTTTCAGCACATAAGATGTTGTTAAAGCTACCTCTCCCCATAATTCCTTTGGTAGGTTCTTACTCTTTAACATGCACCTAACCATGTTCATGATAGTCCTATTCCTTCTCTCGGCAACACCGTTGTGTTGGGGTGTGTATGGAGGTGTGATCTCATGCTCAATCCCAGCTTCATCACAAAAATCCTGAAAATCTTTTGAGGTATACTCTCCTCCTCCGTATGTTCTTAAGACCTTGAGAGCCCTTCCACTCTGCCTTTCCACCAGATTTTTGAATGTTTTAAACACCAGGAGTGCCTCATTCTTCCTTTTTAGCAAGTACACCCACATCTTGCGAGATAAATCATCAATGAACGTAATGATATATCTGTTACCTCCATACGTTTCCACTTGGATAGGACCGCCTATGTCTGAATAAACCAGATCCAATTTTTCTGCAGCTCTTTGAGGGACAAACTTGCAGAAACTTCTTTTGGTTTGTTTACACTCAACACACTCCTTGCACACATCTCCAGGAGCCTCCAACTCTGGTAGTCCTTCCACCATGTTCTGATTCTTCAACAGACACAAATCTTTGAAGTTCAGATGCCCATACCTGTAATGCCAAGTCCATTCTGTCTTACTTGTTGAAGCAGCGAACCAATGATGCTTATTCATCCCAACACGAAAAGTTCTATTCTGGGATAGTTCTGCCTGTAGAACAAGGTATTCTTGTTGATCAAACATGCTTAACTGATTATTTTGCATGGTAATATGATACCCCTTCTGTAGTAGCTGGCCTAAGCTTAACAGATTAGTCTTCAAGCCTGGTACATATAACACATCTTCTAGCAGGACTCTTCTTCCACTATCAGCACTTAACACCACTCTTCCCATGCCTTCTGCTAACAGGCTGTTGTTGTCTGCAAATTTGATCTGACCATGGGTTGATTCACTCATCTTGACAAACCAATCCTTCTTTCTCGTCATGTGTGTTGAACACCCCGAGTCAAGATACCACGATGTGTCTTCTGCTACCTCATTATCAGTCTTTGCCATCAGAACTACTGCTTCTGAGTCTGAATCTTCTTGGGCAAGATTCGCGTGGTTGGTGGACTTGGTTTTCGACCCTTCTCCATTCCTGCATTCACGAGCAAAATGCCCCATTTTCTGACAATTGTAACATCGTACCTTTTTCTTGTCAAATTTCCAGGGTTTGTCACCATCTGCATTTTGTTTCTTCCCTTTTACGGGTTCTACAGAATCAGATTCTTGATTCTGCTCCTTCCAATTCTTGCCTCCTTTCTTCACTCCTTTAGGCTTACCTTTCGGTGTGGACCTCACTTGCAGAGCTTGTTCTTGAATACATTTTCTTTCACTCAACCTGTACTCATGCGCCTCTAGTGAGTGTTGAAGTTCTTCCATCTCCAAAGTTTCAAGATCTTTGGTCTCCTCGATTGTTATCACTAGGTGATCGAACCTCGGTGGTAGAGACCGTAAGACCTTATGCACCACATGTTGATCAGAGACCTTCTCATTACATGTCTTCATAGCATTTACCAACCTTTGAATTTTATCAAGATACTGTGCAACTGTTTCATTATCTTCCATCATTAGAAATTCAAACCTCCTTCGTAGGGCCTGCAACTTTACTTTCTTGTGTTTGTCTCCATCCCCATAAGTCTTTTCCAAGATCTCCCACACTTCTTTGGCAGTAGTTGCCTTGCAGACCTTGTCAAAGATATTGGAGTTTACACATTGATACAGCAAGAACCGTGCCTTGCTATCAAGCTTTTGTTGTTGCTTGAAGTGCTTCTTTTCTTCCTCAGATGCCTTGCTGCTTAGCTCACCTACACCTTCTTGGATGATTTCTGCAACATCTTGAAACCCAAAAACTGCAAGCATTTTGATCTTCCATTGATCAAACATGTTGCCGTCAAACACTGGTAACCCTCCCTGTATGAGACTCCCCATTCCAGCCATTCTTCAGTAGATCCACCTGACAATACCCCTTTACGTGAGGTTCTTCTATGGGTTTTCTTGATTGAGCAAGAAACTACTCTCTTTACCAAGGAATCACTCCTCTATCTGGAATACTACCCAAAACAGCTTTACAACACGTACTAGCCCTTTGTAACTCTTCACAGGTTCTATCGGAACCTTGCTCTTGATACCACTGTTAACTTTTACGCAACAGAGAGAATACACAGTAGGATTCAAAGAGATGAAAGTATATTCAAGAATGAATTGTATCACATACACATGGACTACAATGCTTTATATAGCCGCACATTATACAGAGAAACAGAATACAACAGAAAAAACTGATAGTTGTTTTTTATTAACTAACAAGGCTGATACGTATTTGACTTAACTACCTAACAGTCAGTAGTTTCATCTCCTCACACTTTAATAAAAAAATTGAAGAGTGTTCTTATTCATTGAGCTTCAAAAATCAATGTCTCTGTTTCCACTTTTATCTTGAAAGGAAATCTTTAATAATAGCTTAATTAACCCTGCAAAAATATCAATTAGAAAAAATATTTCATCATCATTAAGTTTTATAGACCACTCAAACTTATCAATGATTAAAGAAAATTATATCTTGATAATTATAAATAATTTGATAATCACTGATAGGTAAATTTTTAATAGAAAGAAATGCAAGGCAATAATTCTAAAGAAAAGGAAAATCACAATAATTATTTCAATTAAAAAATTGTAACTATAAAATCGTTCTGGGTGATATCAGTACCCAATAATTAATCATAAAACACTATGGGCTGTGGATCGTGTTCTACTATGTATTCTACACCTTAAATATACAAATTATATTTTGAATTTAAAAAATTATTTAAACTCTAATATAATTTTTTATACAAAAAAAAAATCGTGAAAAAATGGTTGAAAAGTAAACTTTAAAATAAAGATTAAAAAAAATAATAATTGAAGACATGGTCGAATACGATTTTTTATAGCCATGATGTTTGGAATGTAATTGTAAACAAATAAAAGAAAATATTAAGAAAGTGAGAAAAATGAGAATTCATTCTTTATTTTTTTTTTAATTTATATTGTGAAAATGATTAAAAAATATAATCTTAACAAAGAAAATTCTTTTGTAATAAGCAAAATTTCAGAGTTTATGACTAAAATATATTTTTTTAGCTAGCTTTTGTTTTCATCTTATATCAACAATTAATTCTTTTGAATATTAAACCAGCTATACTAAAAATAAATTTATGCACGGCTTCTTCTTCTTCTTCTTTTTTTATCATCAACAGTTATTCTTTAAATTATACAAATAAATCTTAAAACTACTTTCTATCTAACATGTTTTCACATAAAATAAAACTTATTTCATCATATAGCCGATTACACTTAACTTACCTAATTTGACAATTAGTTTAATCACAAAAGCCTATTAATAACAATATACAAGTAATAAAATTATAATTATGGTTTCCTTCTTCCTTATTTTAACCAACCAAGAAAAAAAATAATCATTATATTTCTTTAATTCATTTCACAAATCTATATTTTCTTTATTTTTTTTTCTCTCATTTTCTCTTTTTGCATTCAGCTAAAACATAAGTATTAGACAATTAGCTCTGAGTTTTACTCTTTTTTTTTTTTTTTTTTTTTTTTTTTATCTTTTAAAAAGCAATGTAGACAAATTTGCAAAATCACGATAGATAGTTGAGAAAGCCTTACTCATGTTACATTTCACATGAACTTAGAGATGAGATGGAGCTTCATAGAGAAAAGTTAAATTCACAAAAGAGAAAATTACCATTTTTAATGCATTGGTTTCATACCACAAAACTACCCTTAATGTACATGCTCCAAAACTTTTCTACAAATCCACTTCATGAACATGCAAAACACTTCAATTAGAGGGAACAGTTGAATCTAGTAATACCTGCAAATTTGGCTGCAACACATTAATATTATTGTTTGGGTGTGGAAGGATCCAGGAAGAGGAACAACCCTAGAATACATCATTAAAGAAGTTTTTGAAGTTTGGGTTGGGTAAATTATTCTACAGGATCATGAAATTTAATAAACATGTAACAACCTCAAGAGAAGCATCAAAACCCTACTTTTAAAAAAAAACACAGATTTCTATTCTCTGGTTTCCCTTTTCACCGACCCCAAAAAACACAATAATCCACTACGTCAATCTCGAATTAGTGTCACACTAATTGCAACTTATCTCACCGGAAAATACTTCGTCGTCGCCGGAAAGTTCTCTGTACCTGGACGGAGAAATATCAATCTCAATCAAATTCTCTTCTTCGAAATGAAACTCCATGCCCCTCTTCCTCTTGAATCCATCAAGTGCTATCTCAATCAACCCTTCTCTGTCTTCTTCTTCTTCTTCCTCATCCTCCTCTTCTTCTTGGCCCCACCTGAACTCAACGTCCTCCGGTGAGTCCCAATCTCCGATCGCCGGAAAATCACTATCCGATTCGCTATCCGAATCCGATTCCGGGTAAAACCGCGACAACGAAGGGTACCTTACGATACCCACGTTCTCGTTTGCATCATCACCCGCTTCTTCACCTTCACCATACTCCTCATATATCACATCCAACGGCGCTTTCACGTTCCACTCCCTAAAACACGAACTTGGCTCAAAACCCACGTTGGAATCGACCTCTGTTTCCGAATGAACCCGTCGGTGCACTTGTTCCGTCGTCTCTGTTTCGTTGGGTTGGACGGGACTCGAACTCTGTTTCTCTCCCCTGCATTTGCTTCCTCTGTTTTCTTGATAAACGATGGGTGGTTCGTCGTGCTTCCTTTGATTTTCCCTTGTATCGTGTCGTGACTTCTGAATTGCACCGAGGCGGAGAATGGAGAGAAGGAGAATCGAAGTGAGAATGAGAACCGGCGATAACACTACCTTCAAGAAAAGGTTGGGCAAGTAGAGGAAAACCAAAGTACAAAAAGTGACGACGCAATGAAACAGGGGATCCGAAGAGAACACGGAGAGAAAGGACACTGTTTCTTCACGTAGAAGGTTGAAGAAGTTATGAAGACACAAGGAGGAAACGAACTTCATCTCCAAGAGAAAGTTAGTTTCATCCATTTTTTTTTTTCTCTTGTCGTTGTTAACTATGGCTGAGAGGGGAGTGAAAATAGGAAAATGAAGGGCATGATGGAAGAGAAAGCACGAAGGTTTAGGAAGGCAGTGTTTGGATGATAAGAAAAAGGAGAAGAAATTGATGGGATTTAAAGGGCCACCACCATGCATGAGGGCTTAAGAAAGAGTGTTCTTGTGGGGTTTATGGCGTGAGAAGAAGGCATGGAATAATAAAGCTGATGGGGTGTGGACCTAGAAGTACAGGGTACACTGACCTAAACGATCTTGTGTGCACCAAAAACATCAAAAAAGTGGTTTTGCTTTTGCCTTAACTAAAGAACTCTCTCGTATAACTTATTTATCTTTTAATTTATATACAAATTAATGAAAAAATTAAATTTTTGAAACTTTTAAAAGAATTTATTAAAGGTTATTTTCCGAAAAAAAATTAGGAGGAAGGTGATTGAAAGAGTGCCTAATTTGATAGAGTGATCCATGTCCATGTTGGGCACTTTTAGTTGTATTTCAGTTTCGGAATGAGAAACTACACCTAGCATGAGATGCAGGTTGGACTATTCTTTTAGGGTAAGTCGGTCAATAAGTGCCTTCACATGTATCGATTACATCCTCAAGTTTGGCTTTTATTTTTTATTTATTTTTTCATTCTCTTCCCCATGAGCATAGCTTAGGTGGAAAGATGCTAAAACCTAATCACCATTTGTTTTTCTTTCTTTTCATTCATTTTTTCAATAAAAACCATACTTTATTTTCTTAACAACACGGTAATGACTCATTTAATTCAAAAGTTTGGATTATAACATGAAGTAAGTTGCCGCCGGTTTCTCTCCAAGTTATTTTAGAACAGAAAAAAAGATAAAATTAATTTTTTACAATAATATTATGCCTCTCGGTTCATTATTTACTTTTTTTCTGACGTAATTTAATCTATGTTATTAATTAATTATTAATTAATGCATCATTATTTTTTTTAAAAGAATAATAATAAATCACGTCAGAAAGTAAACGATAGAAGTAAAAAAATGAAATTCAAAATATAATTTTTCATTTTTGTTACAAGTTAAAACTAGTTTAGTTATAATATAATTTATAAAAAAAAATATTTTCTTTTAACTTAACTTACGGAGAACTTAATCTAATTGTTTTCCTCTTAATGTTTTTTTATTCTATTTTCAGAGTACCTGCAAAGAAATCCACCTAACATCCTTTTGGGTCTTTAAGTGTGTCTCAACATTAAGTAGTAATGTTTTTGTTTCATCTGTTTTTAAAATAACGTAATACTAATTAATATATATATATATATATATATATATATATATATATATATATATATATATATATATAATTGATGGATTCTTAGAAATATAACGAAATTTTTACGAATATACACTCGTAACATAAGATAGTTTTACAATATTAGTCAATTGCAAATTATTATTAATATAACTTTTAAATTAGTTATTGTGAAAGTAATGATAAACTTATTACACAATTTGTGATTAACTAATAATATAAAGGTTGAAATATTTTACCAGGATAGGTTAGGTTAATCATGTATGACTTGTCTATATATAAAAAGTTTCACACCACTTTTAATATAAAATTTTAAATATTTAAGCTTTTTTAGGTATTGTTTTTCTATATATCATTTAATATTTTTCTATTTAATATGGGGCTTTCAACTTGTTTGATTTCTAACAACTTTTTCTATAAGTGTGAGTAGAATTTTACTTTGAATTTTTACCACATACTTATTTCACATTTATCCTAACATATTTTTATTGACTACTGAACCTAATTGCGATTGAGTCTTACCACATATATATTTGTTTATACATGAGCTCGACAATAAGACAAATTATTTGTTCTGATATTATTGTTAGATTTTTTTTAACTGAAATAAATTGGAAAGATTAATCACATCTGGAGTATAAGTTGTCCATATAAAAGATCTAAGGTTATCTTTAATATACAACTTTAAGATTTAAAGTTTGTAGATTTTGTATTTCTTACGAATCTCTCAACTTTTTCATTTATATTTAACGTAAAATTTTTAATTTATATTTAAATTTTTAAAAATTATTTCCTTATATTTTAATACCAATAAGTTCGTGTTTGTCTATATAATGTATTATTTATTTATATACTCACAATATCTAAATTAATAATTAATTTTTTTATTTATTTAAGCGCACAATATATAATGAGGCTAATTCAATACGAAATCTATATTAGTACATGATTATTTAATAAAAATAATAGTTTGTTGAATTTTATTTGGTTAAATAAATTAGTTAATTAAAAATAGACGATATATTATATGGGTACTATCATTTTCTGTCCTTTGTCTAGAGAAACACATGTCGTTTTTTCTCCTTTTCATCCGCTATCACAATAAAGAGATCTATGATTTGTAATATGATATTTCACTCATTTAGATTTTTTTAATTTATTTTGTTCGTTACTTCAATTCGTGATGTATCCAATTAATTCGACGGGGTGGTAGCAAAGTACGCTAGACGCGTTATAAACAACTAAATTAAAATGGTTCCATAATTCTATATAAATTTAGTACAAGTAATTTATTATAAGAACGTTTATTGTCATATCAATGATTTTATCAATTATTTGTTTATGAATATAATTCAACAATAAGCCTTTTATTTTTACATTTAATTGTAAACTGCAATATATATGACACTAATGTTGACTCCTATAATTATTATTTAAAAGATAGAAATTGTTCTCATTGATTAATAGTGTAAACAATCATTTTCTAATTATATAGAAATTATATTGATTGAAATGTGGATAATTTATCAAATAGTTTTGAAGTCTAAGAAATGACCAATAAATATTAAAATAATACATGTATATTTCGTAATTCTCAAATATATATAATATGCATTCTTAGATAAGAGAAAAATCTAAAATCATATATATTCTTTATATATTTTGAGAGAAAAAATGACAAATAATTATACCTAATTCTCAATTTAAGAAAACAAGAATTTTTAATTATAATATTATAAACTTATGCAAAAGTAATTTTTATGACGGTTATAATTTATCTATCATAACAAGTGATGCATTGACAAAATTGTGAGACTTTCTATGCTAGTTGGATCTATATGCACCATAGTGAGTGGTGCGATGTCAATTTTGTAATAAATTACAAAGACTTTATATACCAGGTGGACCTAGAACTAGCATAAAAAGTGACATGGTGGTAATTTTGTAATAAATTACAAAGACTTTTTATATGGGTCGGACCAAGAACCAGAATAGAGAGTGAATGCGGTGACAATTTTTGTAATAAATTACAAAGATTTTTTATACTGATTGGACCTACAATCGACATAAAAAGTGACAAACAACTTTTCCTCATTGTGGTAATTGTAAGAGAGAAATGTCAAGATGTTAGGATTTCTAAGTCTCATAATGTGTCTCATCTTGGCGTCGAAGATGTCTCTGCTCACTTTATTCATCTCCCAAAACCCCTAATCACATAACCATTTCACCAAAGCCATATTCGCGTTCATGAGATCGCAACTCAAGGGACTGCTCAAACCCGTCGTTGAAAACTGATGTCTAGACATTGTTGCCTGCTTGCTGGATAACGACGCAGGTGCTACCGCGACGACAAAGTCCCTCATTCCACCTACAATGGAAGCCTCAATGTGGTGAAGCTTCTTGAAGCTTCGAGGTGCGAAATCGTGGAGTCAGTTTTGCACAAGGTCGCAACAACATATCAAACTGACATGATGGAGTTTTTGTTGGAGTGTTGTGGAGTCAGTTTTGCACAAGGCCGCAACAACATATCAAACTGACATGATGGAGTTTTTGTTGGAGTGTTGCGATGAGGAGTTAGAGGTGGATTCAATGGACTTAAAGGAGAGAACTTTGATTCACATAGTGGCGAGGGAGGAGCAAGTGAGGGTTATCAAGTTTTGTGTCACTCAATGGGAGGAAACCTTAATTGCATGGACTATAAGGGTTGGACCAACTCCATTACGTGACGTGAAAGGGGAACGTGAAGGTCATTAAGTGTTTTCTAGAATGCTCAAATGTGAAATGCGTGAAGGACATGGAGGGGAGAACAATGTTATGTGTTGCGACGGAAAGTGAAGAGTCCCACACACACAAGCATTAGTTGAGCTTAGGCGATTCACTGATGCGTGCGACGAAGGTTGACGATGTTTAATCATCCATGAACAATTAAGGTTCATTTGATATACTCTTTATTACAAATATATATATATATATATATATATATATATATATATATATATATATATATATTATGTGAAATTATATGCTCTCTTTTTTAAAGAATAGAAATATAGCGAAAGAAATCATTCAGAAAAAGTCGGGACAATGTTTATCGTAAGCATTTATATAAATGTCTATGATAAAAACATTGTTCCGACTTTCTCGAAATGATTTGTTTAGTTCCATTTTTATCCTTTTAAGAAAAAAAGCATATAATTTTACATATTTTCATGTGTCGAATTAATGTTTCTAATTTTATAACAGTGAGAATTAAAATTAAAATATTATAAATAATGACAATACATTTTTATCATTTAAAATTTTAAAGTTCAATAAAATTAACCAATATTTCATAAAAGTCACTAGCAATAAAAATAAACTTTATTTTTACACGTAAGAATATTTATTAATTATATTATTGGAGTAAAATCATATTTTTTAGTAATATTTACTTATATGTAGTTTGACTTCAGCCATTGCAATTTTTTTACGTAGTTTGATGTGTTTTTTTTTTTCTCTTCAAAATGATCTATATTATAGTTTATGCTAAGATGTTATAGAAATGTAACCTTAAAGTGGAAACTGAGTTTGGCATTCTCCACTCTACTCGGATGGAAACCACTCAAATCCCTTTAATTGGTTTCTTCTTCTCCAAATAGGATCTATGATCTAAGGGGACATAACCTTTCTCTTTTACTATTAGGAATGTCGTTGTACTTGGAAATAGTAATTGAGTTTCTGAGGTAAAAACAAAAGGCTTAAAAATCCCATGGAGTGATGGAGATATATAATAGTGGTTTGTTAGTAACAATCAAAGTGTTATCTTTACAAAAATGATGTCTCGCTTTTTTGTCATATACTTTTGTGTGACAAAACCTTTTATCAAGTAGCAATGTCCATTATGGGCACATCTTCTGTCTCCTTTTTGTAGTGGGATGGAAATGTCTTTGTTGAGTGATTATTAATAGATATTATAAGGAAAAAGTTGGATTGGAAGTCCCTATTTATAGGAATACTTTTATGTGTTTTGGATGAGAGGTTGCATCTGCTGACTTTCTTCATCCTTTCTATGGACATGTCCATGCCATTAATAATCAATTAATAGATCCATAAATTAGGGAGAAATAAAGAATTTGAGTATCTTTTATGCTTAAAGCTACATAACAAATATTTGTATTAATTTGTGTGAAGCATTCTAATATTAATTTTTAGGTTTAGTTAAATTATACATCTCTGATAAATTTGGATATGTTTATTTAAGTTTGTACTAAATTTTTGTTTGAGTACTCGAATATTTTATATTTTTTTATTGAATTTCTATTCTTTAATTTTGCTGTAAAATAGATAATGTGACCTTTATTTTTATAGGTCTCAATTTGACCCATAATTCATCACCCGACCATAAGTGATTATTGAATAAGTCCTATTTCATAGGACCACTAAATGAGTGGGTCAAAAGAAAGCTCTAACCTCAAACTCCCTCTTAAAGTGGGTTAGATCACTGCAATATTTTAATTAACTTCACCTTAAGCCAAAAGTATGTTTGAACTACTATAATATTTTAATTAACTCATAAATACAACACCTTAAGTCTGGGTCAAAGGTCGAGTTGAGTCGTCCTAACTTCAATATTGTCCTAAGTCAGTCAAGTCCGATGTTTGGGTTAAGTACGCCCAAACTTAAGGTTGAATCGAGTCAGTTTAGACCAAAATTTGAGTCGAGCTAGTCCGGAACAAATGTTACCCAAAGTCCGTCAGGCCGAAGTTTGAGATAAGATCATCAAGTTGAAGGTCAAGACAACCGACTCAGGCTGGAGGTCGTGAAGGAAAGACCTTGGGCAAAAGTTGAGACTAGCAAGCCCAAACAAAAGATCGAGAGAGGTAGGCCTATACAGAAGGTCGAGACCGGCCGACTAAAGCCAAAGGCTAAAATGGGTCGGCATGGGCCGAAGGTTAAGATGAGCCAACCAAAGCCAAAGGTCAAGACCAAGTGACGTGGTTGAAGGTCCAGTAGAGACATGTCGACATAGGTTGGAGGTTGAAGCTGACCGATGTAGGTCGAAGGTCAAGATGGGTCAGCCGGGTCAAAGATCAAATCAAGTTGGCCCAGGACGAAGGTGAAATTAAGGGTTAAATATGTTTTTGTTCCCTTAACTCTAAGGAACCAAAAATATATTTAACCCATAAAATTAAGTCACATTATGTCGAAGGTTGAGTCGAGTCGGCCTGGCTAATAGTCGAGCTGAGTCGGCTCATGCCTACATTTAAGCTAAGTTAACTAGGGACATGATCAAGCCGAGTTGGCTATGACCAAAAGTTGAGACTAGTCCTCGACAAGGGCCAAATGCCAAGACAAGTAGGTCTCGATCGAAATTCTAACCAAGTCAACACAGTTCGAAGGTTGAGCTAAGTCGCTCGAGTTGAAGGTTGATCTAAATTGACTCAGGTTGAGAGTCGATTCGAGTTGGCCCGACCTTAAGGGTCCAACCGAATCAACTTGCATCAGTGGTAGAGTTGAGTCAAGTTAGGTCCAATCAACCTCTATCTATCTTGATCTTATATTCAATTCGCATTGACTAGTCCATGGAACTTTTGTGCTATTTTGGTCTTGTGGGCTTTCCTTTTGTGGACCTTTTGTTCCTGTAAACATTTTTTTACCTTGACCCTTGTGAACTACTATCGAAACCTATAAATTTGATTTAATTGATTGGTCTAGTTATTTTATATATTTATTTTTAATTTTTTAATCTTGTGACTCCATTAATATAATTTAAAAAGAATAAAGTCGGAAATGTTCAATAAATCACAAAAATTTAATAATAACTCAATTAAACATATCTACATTTATCATATACTTAAATTTAAATAAATTTAATTTTTTATTAATATAGTGTTTCAGTAAATTAATATAAATTGAGGGATTTTCTTAAGTCTTCTAATTGTCCAGTTCAACTTTAATAAGAATTTAGCACTTTTCAGTTCAAATTGGGAAATCTGCGTGCATAATGAATAAAGCATGTCATGAAGGTTATCACACATTGATGAGGTATATAATTACTCATACTTCATTATGATTGATTTAGCATATGCAAAGGTGAGAATGATTTATAAAAAGAGTTATATATATTTTTATTGTTGAAAATTATGATGATTATTCAGTAAATTGAAAACGCCATACGAATCAATTAAATTTATAAAATATTACTCAAATATTAAAACTAATGTCTCCTTCTATATGAATTCAGTACTAGATGTAAAACTAGTAAAAATTACGACTTATTATAAAGATGGTAATATGAATTACTTACACTTTGTACAGGTGTTGACCTTTCAATAACCGTTTAAGGTAAACAAAGTTGTAATTAATGTGAGACAAAAGTTCGAACAAACATACATTTGACCTGTATTTATAATTTTTTTCATAGGACTGTAATTAGATAAGCCTAATCACGGTCCAATCACTCTTAATCTTGATTAGTGTCCTGTTTACATTAATTAAATTATTAGCTCGTTGTCTTAGACATCGTTTAGTCGTGACCGATCGACTTGACTACATGTATAAAGGATCAGGGTGAAATCCTATGAATAGTCCAACTAACGACGATTAGGAAGGTCTGTTTAGTGTAGCCGAGCAACTCGGATCGTGGTTCTCAGTTAAGCTGACAGTAGTTGAGAAACTTAATAAGGTGGTGTCAGACATTCGATACATCTCTAGAAACTTTATGTGAAGTAGCCTCCATGATCAGTTCCTATTGACTTGGTTGGTCGGGTACATCTGACTTGGCTGACTGACCCATTAAGTACATTAATAAATCATTATATAAATAATTATTTATGTAACCATTTACAATATTATCTTTTATTTAATATTTTTATCTTTCAATAAAAATAGTTGTATTTTTTTTACTACCTTTGTTCTGATTTCTAATTAAACAATTTTTTTAATAAATAATTTTATTTAATATTGTACTATTATTCTCTCCAACTACAAGACTTCTCCGCTTCAAATAACTAACACATATTTTCCTTTAATTTTTAAATTATTCTTTTAAAATTATACTTTTTTCTAAAATTATATTATTTAAATTAAAAATATACAGATATACAGCTAAATGTTTCGACGATTAAATTAGAACATATACTGAAGTAGCGTTTTACCGTAATTTTTTTAACGAGAAATTTAAAGATCTTTCATAACCTTGTATTGTTCAAATTATTTCGTTTATCATTTTTATTAAATTATATAAGTTGTTTATTATCAATCTAAATCATAATTTATATTTTTTATAAATTTAATTATATTAAATAAATATAAATACACAAGTTAAAATTCTAGTTAACATATGATTTTTGTATCAAAAATATATAAGTGTGTGTAAATAAAATAAAATACTTTCATGCTTATTGGGTTAAAATCATTTAATGATTTTTTCCCTCTACAATAAAGGTGTAGTTTTCTTAAATTACTCTCAATTATATTTATTAAAAATGATATTTTAAATTTAAAAATAAGGATATTTTAAAAAATAATGTTAAATAAAATGCGGAGAATTAAAATTTTCTTATAAGTCCATCAACACTGCCAAGTTTTTCACCATATTTAACTTTAGGAATAATAATACTGTTGTAGTATAAACAATGAAACGGTTATAAAATATAAGTAAATATAAAATAAATTTTCATTTAATACCACAACTTATTATTGCAAAATATTATAGAATATTCTACATGAATTACCAAAAGCTATATTTCTTCCATGTTATTATTTTCTTAGAGATCTTTGTAATTTTTCAACTTGTACCAAACACTTTTCCCTACCAATAACTCACATCGAATCTGAGGTCACCAAGAAAAAAATAATAATGTTACAATTTTCACGAAATTAAATTACCCCATTACAATATTACATGAAGGAATATCAAAATAATGCTTGAAAATTATTCAGTTATAACGTTAATATTTTCACATACGATAAGGGTGCTACTGTAAGGTAGCGTAAAGGCGATTAGGAAATAAAGTAGATCACAATGATTGAAAAAAAGCCATGCAAATTATATAACCAAGTAGAGCTTCCACTTAATTCAGGCAAAGCAGAATTGAACAAAATTTGAAGTTCAATAATATTTATTCTTCATGCACAAAGGTTCACTTCATTATTAACTATAATCACGTTATATATGTCAAAGTTTTTGGATTTTCTCGACCCTATTCAATTACACCCTTTATTCTAAACATGTGAAATTGAAATTTACCTTTCCATGGCACCCTTTAAACTAATTTAAACTTGAGAAATCAGGTAAAAAGCCATTAATTCGAATAAAACAAAATTTGATCCTCTTAGTCATGATTTAAGATAAAACCATTTTTCGAACATAGACATGCATGCACTCACACTCTCTCTCTCTCTCTCTCTCTCTCT
>Ga0209589_1003786_pt1 | contig 26370 bp, 16 predicted proteins | sample CowpeawhiteBW_FD_187525 | JGI IMG/M metagenome (GOLD analysis project Ga0209589, IMG submission 187525) | Root nodule microbial communities of legume samples collected from California USA - Cow pea white BW (SPAdes) (version 2) | ecosystem: Host-associated > Plants > Roots > Nodule | place: USA...
TGCAACCACTATCTATAATCCAATCTTTTGAAGATTGGTTGGTTGTGACACATGATGTTGTAAAAAGTAGATCTTCCTCTGATTTATCCTCATCTGATTTATTCTCCACAATTTGAACATCTTCTTGAGAATCTTGAGATTTGCATACCTTCTCCACATGTCCCAATTGACCACATTTGTGACATTTGACATCTGGCCTCCACCAACACCAGTTGGGTTGATGACCTTTTCTCTTGCAATGGGGACAAGATGGAAAAACCTGTGTGTTGTTGTATTTGCTCCTTCTGTTTTTCTTGACTATTAGAGCATTATCTTCTGTCTAATTTAAATTACATTCAACCGCCTCATGATCTTCTCTTATCAATCTTCGTTGTTCTTGTGCTTGTAAGGCATGTATCACCTCTATAAAGGTGATTGTAGACAAATCTTTTGTATTTTCTAAGGAAGCAATAGATGATGCCTCATATCTTTCCGGCACCGTCACCAGAATTTTCTCAACGAGTCTGGAATCTGGAAACTCTTTTCCCAACAATTTTATCTTGTTGGCAATACCCAACAATTTGTTTGAGTATTCTAATCGTCTCTAACTCTTTCATTCTTTGCATCTCGAAATTATCAAGTTCAAAACTTTCATGCCTCGAATCTTCTCGTTCCCTTCATATTATGCTTTCAAGTATTCCCAGATTTCTTTGGGAGACTTTAGAGTCATGATCCTGGTCATAATCATTTGTGAAACACCTGCGAACAAGCATGATCTCTAGATATGTTTGCATCCTTACCGCCCATAGATCATAGCTTTCACCATCAAAGAGTGGAATAGCGACGTGTGACATATTCCCTTCAGGTGTATGAGTGACCTCTTTGGTTAGGTTATATATTCTTTCATATATATGGGTTATAATTATGGTTATTGAGAGATTGTGGTTCTATATGGTTATATGACATTAGTCTTACACATACAAGACCTTAGACACCACTTTGACACAAAAACCTTAAGGCAATGTTGTTATGGGTCTTTATTCTTATATAGTGTTTAACTTTGTCTTTTCTATCCAATGTGAGACTTTTTGACTCACACTTGGACTATTTCCAACACATTCAATATTATGAAAAAGTGTGATAAAGAAAGACTACCTTGGAGGTATAATTTTGAGGTGTTTGTAAGCATCAATACTGACATCTTTTATATTTCTCATTTCTCTTTTTCAGAATTTGGGGTGTGTTCTTGTAACCTCCACTTCATCAACCTCATCCTTACCCTCTACTTCTTCACCTTGACCTTCCATTTCTTCACCTTAACCCATCTGCCACAAAGAGTGAAGAAAAATTGTACCATCACCAATCAAAGGAGGCTTATAATTTGGAGGAAGCTAGCTAGGGTGGTTGAACATGAAAGAAAGGAACCATTTGTCAAGAAAAATCCTGTGATTTATAGATTTTGTAGCATACTGTATTGCTAGCTTTTTGCTGCTTGTTAAGTTTCAGATATAATATAAAGTTGTCCAATTCTTAATAGTGCTGCCAATTGTCATAAAGTCTCATAATAAATTGTCAAAGAATGCCCCCATCAATCTCCCCTAAGGCATGCATATACATAATTTTGACTCCACACAACTAGAATACCACCAAAACTATCTTAGTCAACCCAATAGTTTTGGTAACTTGTGAGTAATATAAATTACAGGTTAAATTAAGCTTTTTAACTATTTGAAATTCAGGTTGTTTTAATTTTTTCAATGAAGTTTTTTCCTAACAACAGTTACATGGGTGAACTCAATTCAAAAATAAATAAAATTCAATGGTTTTCCCAACAAAAAATAAAAATAAAAAACTGGTTTGAAAACCCAATTAAAAATTCTTAAATAATTGAGAAACTTAGGAAATAATTTAATCAAAACTATGCATTCCATCGTGAGACAGAAACTAAGTTCTTGGTATCTTTGACTGAACTCTTTGATATAATTAATATCATAATTGATATAAAGAAAGTGTTTTGCCCCAGCTTTGTTTAACGAACCAAGAAATGATAATAGTTATTTATGTTGGGTAAAAGCAAGAGAGTGATGTTATATTATAATGTGATACAGTGCCACAAGTAGATGCTTTCTTAGTGTCAAGTACATTGAACTATCCCTAGAAGACCAAATACCATTTTGTTGTATATTGCTTACGAAAGATTAGTTATTTTCTTAATTCACACCTTTTAATCTAATTTCGTTCTTGTTTAAGGACAATTATTGGTAGATACCCTCATTTAATTAACACTACAATAAGATTAGCATATATATGAGTGAACTATCGTAAAAGGAAACTAAGCACCTTTTACTTTCAAAATGTGAAAGTAATGGAAGTTGAATTAACAACCATTTTTAATTTTTAGTAATTGAAGTTGGAATACCCAGTTGCAAATACATCGTTCAAGAGAATTTGAATAAAAAAAATGTATATATAATATGATATAATATATACTATCATGTATGCACTATATATATAATACGATGCTTTTATAATTTTCTTTATTCAGGATGGTAAGTGAAGAGGTTTGTTCCATAACGAAAGCATGATGCAACATAATTAGGGTCTACTAATGAAAATTATAAAATTCAATTGAATACCTTTGTATGGAACAATCAATCTTACTAGCCAAGTCAACTTCCACTTGGAATGTCCGTGGATTTATTTTTACTTTCTATGGTAAATTGAAGGAAACATTAAATAAATATAATGTAAGATATCTAAGAGTCATGTTTAATAGATTGAGTCACAAACCGTAAAACTTTGTCTTAGGTATATATCAAAATAATAGCACAATCACTCACGTCTAAAATAAAGGACTAAAAAAAACAAAACACATAATAGATAATAATGTAATTTTATTAAAAGGAAAAGAAAATGACAATATCCTTATCTCTAATTCTAAAGAGAAAATAATTACACCTTTTAGTGCAAGAAAATGTTTTATTAGTAACCAATTTTAGTGATCAAAAGGTGTTAGTCACTATAGTGACCAATTTTGATACCAATTCACAAAGTAAAATATTATTGGTTACTAAAATAGTCACTATTATGAATAAAAATATATAATTGATCACTAAATTGGTCTTTAAAATTAGCTACCGTGGTTTTGACTACCAAAAGAAATTAGTTACTAAAAATTAGCTACCTAGCTTTTGGCTACCAAAATGACTTAGTTTCTAAATTGGTCTCTAATTAATTAATGATCAATTTAGTGACCAATTATAATTTTTTATTTATAATAGTGACTATTTTAGTAACCAATAATTTTTTATTTTTTAAATTGATATATAAATTGGTCACTATAGTGACTAACAATTTTTTGTCACTATAATTGGTTACTAATAAAATATTTTCTTGTAGTGTCTTCTTAGAAATAAGAAAAATAATTGTAAGGAGAACATTAGAAAAGAAACTAATTTCCTCTTTTAAGCACTAAAAAATAGAAATAAATGAAAGAGATTTTGGGTGACTTTCTAAGATAATATTGTGATCCCTTTTATAATAAGAAAAATAAGCACTAAGGTAAGTTCTCCCGTTTATGTGACAGGGTAAATTTTTTACGACCTATCAAGCATAATCATGTTTCATATTTTTCATATCCCAATTCATTGACTCGTCACTTAAATACCTTCCTCTACGTGACTTTGATAATTAATAAAGTCAGAATATATTCTTCAAGAAAACAATAGTTTTTATAAAATAAAATTTGATTAACTAATTTTTTATTTATAACTCAATTTTGTAATAATAAACTAATTGAGTTACGTTTATAAAATAATTTTTATATTAATTTTATTTTGACTTTGTTTAAAAATTTAAAGTTCACATAATCACAAACACGTTTTATTTTGACTATTGTATAACGAAAGGAAATTTATTTAGGTTGAGAACTAAATACATAAAAAAAACACTTAATTTAATTTAAAATCATAATTATTTGATTTATTTTACATATTTTTAGCAAATTTATCATATAATGGCATATTAAAAATTATAAATTGAACTAAATTATGACTAAAATCCATGTTTAATAATAACTCGCCGTAATACTTATGCAAAAATTTTATGAAATGGAACTTGATAAAACTGCCGGGATAATAAAAATGTCTACATAAAAATGGTGTAGCAACATTAATACTAAGATACAACATAAAAAGGTGGCGTGATTAAACTTAGAACATCTTAAAAAAAAAACTAAATAATAATTTGACCATGACAATGACTATTTTTATTTTTTAATTGTAAATAAATTATTTAAAAATAATTCTTTAAAATATAAACTTATATAAAAGAAATTCATTTTAAAGTATTAAAACTACATGTAAATAAATTTAATTTTTGAAAAAGACAAATTTGAATAAGTTGTGTCACACAATATATAAGTTTTAAGAAAGTCACTTTTAAAAATCAATTTCAATTTCTAAATAAAAAATATAAATATTTAAAATTAAATTTTAAATAATTATTAAAAATTAATATTGTTCATACCATTAACTTTACTTTAATTATTTATTTTTGAAAAATATTTTAATAAAATTATAACCGACAATAATTAGGTGGTAGTTTTTATATAGAAATTATATATATATATATATATATATATATATATATATATATATATATATATATATATATATATATATATATATATATATATTAGCCGATTTTGGAGAGTTTAAATGGGTTTAATTAGGATTACAGCTCATCTCTTATCTTGGTACGAGAGGCATAGGTTTTGGGCCTATTCTTGACAAATTTTTTTATTTGTTAGATCTATTATTTCACCAACTATTGAATTATTTATAGGGATGACAATTTAGGGCTGGCCAAGCGGGTTGGCTCGTAGGTCCGCACAAAAAAACGTAGGGTGGGCTGAGATGTTGAATCCGCTGACCTGCAATGGCCTGCTCCGCATAGGTCCGTAGTCCGTGCGGGCTAAAGGTGGGGCGAGGCGAGCTGGCCCGCTGACCCGCTTACAAAATTATATGTTCTCATTTTTTTAGTTCTTGAACCCGCTAACCCGCAATGGCCTGCTCCACATAGGCTCGTAGCCCGTGCGGGCTAAAGGTGGGGCGAGGCGAGCTGGCCCGCTAGCCCGCTTACAAAATTATATGTTCTCATTTTTTTAGTTCTTATATCATTCATCATGTTGTTTCTTTAAGTTCCTTTTATTATTATTATTATTATTATTATTATTATTATTATTATTGTTATTATTATGTTTATTATGTTTATGTATAATCATTGCATATAAGATAATGATTTTAATTTTTGAATATGAAATATCTTTTTATGCATTTTTAAGTAGATGTCTTGTAAGGTGACATGTTGCTATTGTATTTTAGCTATAATCTTCATTGTTATTTTTCTTGTCTTTGATTAGGTAAACTAATTGGAATTATTTTGATAGAAAATGAATATAAATTATTATGGAAAAAAAAATATTTTGCTCAATACAAAAAAAAAAATCACTCATCACAAATGTGGACCAACCCGCGGGGCGGGGCAGGCCAGAAAAGTGAACCCGAAATCAAATTACGAGGCAGGCCAACCCGGCCCGCACTTTGCGGGCCAAAACGGGTCGGGCTGACCAGCTTTGCCATCCCTAATTACTCATCATGTTCAGTTTCCACTAGGATGGTAACGGGGTGGGGTAGGGACGAATTTTGTTATCCCATAACCATCTCTAGAGAAAAAAATTCATCATGATCTCCTCACTCAACCCGAACGGGTATCAAATTTTTCTATCATCCTCATCTCCACCGGGTAACATGTATATACTCATACCCGTACTATACCTGCTTCTTACTGATTAATTAAATTCTATAAAATAATAAAAAAATTACTATAAAGGAAACATAATATTACTAAGGGTTTTTTCTTCAATATCAAACATTTAGAAATAAATTATAAATATAATTGTATACATTTCAAATTAGAATATCAAATAAAATTTTATGGGAACCAAAACATTATTAAATTTACAAATGTTATTGAAACCTAGTTGATAAAATTTAAAAATATTTTTTAAAATATAAAAGGAAAACAAATATTCAAATTAAAAAATATTTTAAATGAAATTTCTTTTTTTATACACTAATAAAAAGTTATAATATACCAGTTGATCAAATCACACAAAGAACAAAGATTAAACTAATAATAATAGAATTTGAATACTGATCTTTCATCTTTTGAACTTTAATATATGTTGGATGATGATAAAAAATATTCATAGCAATTACATTAAATTATTATAATATAGTAAATAAAATTTATTTATATAATTATAATGATAAAACTACATGTATAATAATGAGTTAGAAAAAAAATATTAAAAATATCAAAATAGTATTCTACATGATTAAAATAAATAACAAATAAAAATATTAAAAATATTAAAAATATTAAAAAAATAATTAAATGTATGTCTGAAAAATAATTTTGGGAGACCATTGAATAAAATCACACAATGAAAAACAAATGTATAATTAAGAGTATGATAAGATGAAAAATACCTTAAAAATCTAAGAAAACTTTTCAAATATCAACCTAATCGATGATTCAGAGAGAACAAAAATTATTTTAGCGAAATAAAAAAGTTTTTCAAATGAAACAAAAATTAATAATAATAGAATAAATAAGATAAAAATTTTATATTACTTGGTAAATGGAAGGTTTATGCTATTGAACACTTAAATTGAGAGCATTAAAAATTCTTATATGAAAAGAAAATATACAATAAATAAAAATATTAAAAAATAGTAGAAATATTCATATGTGAGCGTAAAAAATATTTAATTGACATATATCATTTCAAAATAATTGCATAATGATTGTGATAAGATAAAAATATCTTGGAGATGCTAATGAATTTCTTGACAAGCAAAACAATTAGAAAAAATAAAAAATAGAATTTTTTGTATTAGATTGGATTTCTCTTTCAAATTTGTTTAAAAATTTGCAAGAAAATACATTTTTTCTAAGGATTTTAATTGGCAAGTAATTTGTTGTGGATAATTATTTTTTACAAAATTATAAAATTCGTAAGTATTTCCTACAAAAGTTTTTACGAAAAGTGTTTTATACAAAATATTCTAAAAAAAGCATCGGTAGCAATTTCTTGTAATTTTTTTTTCATAAAAAATTGGTAAGTATTTCCTACGAAAAAACCTTTAAAAGAGGGGCGGGGATACTACGAGCATTGTCGAACCTTCTGAATGATAGTGGCGCCCCCCAATTTCTTTTCTCAATTTTTAAATTGTATATATTAAAAATTTTTAAATATTTTTAAAAATTTTAAATTATATACAACAATATTAAAAATTGATAAAAATTAAATTAAGTATATTTTTATTTATTGTATAAAGCATAACATTCAATGTTAATAAATAAAACATAAAATTAAATATAATAAAGAATAAAAATATATATTAATATATTTTTTATTTATTTTTTGTTGGTTTTTGGGTTTTCACTTATTGTACTCATTTTTCACTTTACTTTTCTTTTGTTTTTGAAGAAAAAAAAAGTAGACACAAACTCACTATTTTTGTTCTCATTTCTCATGTGTTTTCTTCTATTCTTGAAAAAAAGTATCTTTCTTTGTCTCACTTGATAATTAAATATTAGTTTAATAGTTAGCATTAATTTTTATTTATTTCACTAGTTTTTGTATATTTATTTTTTATGAATATAGATGAAAAAATAATATATTTCATGTGTTTTTTCATAACTAATTTTTAATTATAGGTTAATTGCCAAAGTTTTCTTTTATTAGTTATTTCTCTAAATTTTTATTAGATTGTGATAAATTACTTTTGATTTTTACTATTTTTTTAAAAAAAGATAAATTGATGGAGAATAAAATAATAAATTATTTTTTTTAAAACTAATAGAAAAGAAGTTACAAATAAGGATGAAAACAAGCAGATTCAACTTCTTTACATAATAAAGATCCAATCACAAAAGTTAGAGGTGAAGAATTTGTTATTAATTATTTGGATCATGATAAAAGAAATGTTCTCACATATGGAACATTCAATGAATGAAAAATATCAAATTAGAAAAACTTATTTAAAATGGAGCTCATATCAAATACAACTTAAGAATTATAAATTTTAAATGCATTATTCTGGTCGCCCTAAAATCATAGGTCAAGATCCGCCACTGATTGTGGGGATGGGTATGAGAACGGGGACGAGGCAGATATGTACATCCGCATCCTTATACTTAATTGAAAAATTCGGGTATTTCCCATACCTAATTAATGCAAGAATTTCCTGTTAAAATGGGAACGAGTTCAAACAATATCCATGATGACATATTTATTTGCCATCCCTAGTCCCTACGCTCAAGATGTATATACCTTGGCTTGTAGGGGTGTGTTGGAAGTCCCATATGGACTAGAAGTAAGACTAATTTAAAGTACATAAGTGAGTGAAAATCTCACCTTACAAGCTAATTTGGTGAGATTGAGTTAGACTTAAAGTCCACTTTTTGATGTAAAATACAAGATGGAGCTAATGACTCTTTAGCTTAAATGGTGGAGCCTATGGTGGAACCTGCATAGCCTAATGGATCTTCTTTGGTTAACAATCTTGATGGTGGTGTGCCAATGAAATCTAATTCACTTGTTGGTATGCCTCCTTTGGAGGATATCACTCCCATTTTAATAGGTTGCATGGTTTACAATAATTAGATTCAATTCATAGTAATTTAGCGATAATTCCTAATCCTTTGACATCTAAGGAGAGTCTTTTTGTGGAGGAACTGAAAATAGTTTCTAAATTGGGTAGTATGCTTGAGAGGGAAGATTCTAATATTGAAGAGGATGATGAACTTTTTCAAACTACAAAAAAACATGGTTAGGACAAAGAAGGTCAAACTAAATCTTCCAAAGCAAAAACTTCTAAACATTAATGGTGTGTTTGGATGAGGCAATTCAAGAGGGTAATTCATTTATTTGGAGAATTTAAAATTCTTTGTAATGAAACGTTTTGTTTGGATAGAGAAATTAAAAAGAATTTAAAATGCATGCATTTTTTTGAAGTATATCAATTAGCTAAATTACAAGGAATTCAAATACATAAAAAAAGGTGGAATTTGAAATTCTTCTCATTCAACATCACACTTTGGACTCAACCCCAAACGGACCCGGCAAACCCGACAACCATGACAGGCTGGCCTGGTCAGACACTCCAAACGGATCAGACCGATCTAACAACACAAACGGGTCAAGCAGGCTTGACGACCTAGAAGGGTCGAGCGAACCAGACGGACCAGGGTGACCTAATGACACATACGGATCGGGCATGCTTGATAACTCAAACAAGTCAGCGGGTCCAATGACCTAAGAAGGACGGGCGAGCCCGACAACCCACACGGGTTTGGCGGGCCAGATGACCTACAGGTGTTGGGCGGGCCTGACAACCCAAACGTGTCGGGCAGGCCCAACGACCCCACCGACCCGTTGACCCAACAAGCCTGACCGACTCGATGACCTAGTCGAACCTGATCGACACGACAACCTAGACGGGCTCGATCGGTCTGATGACCCGAGCGATACCAACCGACATAATGACCTTGCCAAGTCGGGCCGACCCAATGACACAAACTTGCTGGGTGTGCCCAATGACACAAATAAGCCCAATAACCTAGATGGGTCGAGCGATCTAGTGGGTCCAAGCTGGGCCAACAACCTAGACGAGTTGGGTCGGGTTGGGTCGACAAACTTGACGGGCATGATCAGCCCGTATGGGCCGTTAGGCTAATCAGGCTTGTCTGGATCGTCGAGCCGACCCAACCTAGCCCGTCTGGGTTTCCTGGGCCGCTGAGTCGTCGGGTCGGCCTGACTCATCTAGGTCGTCGAACCCATTTCCAAATTTATCATGAACTCAAAACATAATTAAGCCTAAAATAAATATTTTTAAAATGAAATTTTATCTCACAAGAAATTCAATTATTTTATCCAAACAAGAAATTGAAATGTATGGTATTTTAATTTCTTTATCCAAACAAGTTATTTAGAAAATGAAGAAAATTTAATTGTAAGTAATTCAATTATAATATATTTCAATTTCTCAGCATGATTGAAATGCTTCATCCAAACACAAGGTAAAAGGCTTTGAGATGATTGACTAATGATAAATTGTGGAGGAATTTGTTTTTTTTTTCTTGGCATATGAAGTTCCAAATAATTTTTTTACTATTGATGTAATTTATCATAAATTTGATGTAGTTCTCCATATATTTTTATTAATAAAATTTTGAATGGTAACTATGCCTAACGTAAACTTATATAAATAATATCATTATTTACTCATCAATAAATAAATAATTAAAATATCACATTCATTATTCATGTATATATATTAAAAATATTTCATTATTAATTGTTAATTTATTTATAAAGAATATGCATTCTTTTTGCCCAGATTAATTAGTATAATTAATTAATCTTTCTTATGTTTCTTCTCGATGTGAATTTAGATTTTTTACGTGGTCATCAAATTAAAGTCAGACATCATCACTTTGTATAAAAGTGACGCATTTTAACGTCACTTTTAACTGTCTTTAGTTTAACTTCCATTAATCTCTTTTCTATAAAATAATGTATTGCATAAGTTTGTTTCATCAACTTAATTTCGTATTCATGAAGCTTTCAATATTTCACAAAAGGGTCTTTAGATTGACTAATTAAATCTCTATCAAATGTTAAATAGTGACAAAACAAATTAGTCACTAAACATACAATTTAACTTTTAAATCTCTAAACAAAAATGGGTAGTTAATAAAATGACAACCACTAACAAAGATAGTGACCAATTTAATGGTTAGTCACCAATTTCGTAATTTGGCAACTAAAAGATTAAATGATTGGAAAGTAAAAATTAGTCTTATAAGAGGTTCTAGAAATCATTTAATAACTAAATTTGTAACAAAGAAAGTTATGATAATTCAATTAGGAATATCTAATTTGAGTGAGAAACCTCTTTCAACAACCCAAAATGTAAAAGTCCATAAACTTTTCAAAAGAAAACATCACCTACATATACCTCACATTATCACTAACAAAACAACACTCAAATTAATTGTTTCTACTTCTTCCAAAACTCTCTAAATCCTCACTTTCCCTTTATATCATGTGTGGAAAAAGCTTTTCATTATACTCTATTAAAATAAATTGTATTAGATATTACCAACACTATAGAATTAGTATTTTTTTTAAAATATATGCTTTATTTAATAAGAAACAAAAGTATTATACTTATGCTATTTTTTTTTCACTTTTAAGGGCATATAGTTCATACAGCTACTACAAATCTCCAAATGTTTTTTAATCGTGAAGTAATATAAACTGATACTAGAGGCAATTACACAGTCACAAAATGTTCATCCACCATTTATAGAATAATTAGAAATAATCTATTACAATTTTTTTTAATGAGAATAACATTATATAAAAAATATAACGACAACCTTTGCCTATTAAATCAATGTTACAGATATTTGAGCAATGTAGGTGTTTGTATGATAAAGCATGCGGGTTTCTAAAAGTGGTTTATTTGGATGTTGGGGCCTTAATTACACTTTAATTGCAGTTGAAGACATGAATTAGCGAATTGATTAGTTTTAATCGCTGTTGTTTGGGAAAGGATTTGATTTCACAGTGAGCATGTCACTTTTCTTCCTTCTTCTTCTGGTGCTGCTGCTGAATGTAACTTAATTTGGAGCATGGTATTAAATTGGAACCGTTTTTTTGGGCACCCCAAGGTCAAAAATTGAAGCAGCAATTACCCCATAACATTCTGGGGTAGGTTAAAAATTCATCACACTTAGCAATAAAAAAGAATAGGAGTGAATGATGAGTATAAATTTGAAGAGTTAGGAAATGAATGAAGGTGTTGCTAGGATGAAATAGCAGCATTAATGAGGGTGCAGAAGAAATGAAAATTCATTGTTCTAATTTGGCAATTTATTAAATGAAAAAAAGAAGAAAAAAAAGAAGAGGAAAAGTTATGTACTTTGGTAGAGTAATTAAGAAGGAGGACAAGTGGCAAGTGAAAATAGAGAAGTGACAGAGAATGAGAAGCTGAGATCTGAGACTGTGAGTGATTCTCACTTCCTCCCAAGAGAGAGTGGGTGACATTTGCCGCATCAAAACACACCAAATTAAATTAAATTAATGTGCCATATTTGCTGAAATAAATGTCAAATACAACTTTGATTAAATTTAATGACAGTGATTATGATTATGATTATTATTATTATTGTAAAAATAAAAACAGTGGCAATTAAATTGGTAGCATAACTGAGATGAAAAAGTAGTAAATAAAAGGAAGACAAAACCTGTCTCGTGAAGCAGCAGGTGAAGGAGGAGGAAAAGAAAATAAAAGTTCACTCTTTTTCTTCTCCATTCTTCTTCTTCTTCCTTCACTACTAGAGCTAGAAAAAAAAAAAGAGTAAAAAAAGCTTTATTTGATTTGATTTGATTTGATTTACCCTAACTCTCTCTCTCTGAATTCCACCACCAACAACACTCAACACTCAGAAACAACTCACTCACATTCATTCTTTGCTTGCTCCTTTTATATCACGAGATCCCCATCCCTTTCTTTCTTTCTTCTCCTCTCTCTCTCTCTCTCTCTCTCTCTCTTTCTCTTTCTCTCATGTCTTCTCTTTCAGAACTTCCCAATTATCGCTCTTCCACGGCGACGACGACCACCCATTGCTAACACTAAACCCCAGAGAGAGAGGAGAGGCTTCTTCTTTCTTCTTCTTCTTCTTCTTTTTCATCCCAAGCTTCAATTTTGAGCCCACCCTTTTGCTCCGAAACGATGTCGCATTCCTCCGGCGTGGACACCTTCGCGGATCGATTCCGCCACGCGCTCAGCTGCAACAACGACGCCGGCAACATTAACAAGCCTGACTTCCGAGAACTCGATCTGGGCTCCCCGGTGTCGCCATTGCGCACCACGCGCGCACCCGCGGCGAGTACAAGCTCAAGCTCATCTGGGTCCTTCTCGGGTCGAACGGGGCCCAACCAGGTTCCCCGAAAGCCCGAATCTTCGCTCACCAATAGTAACACTAACAACAGCTGTAGTAGCAACCACAACAACAACAACTCCGGCGAGCTTTCTGGTTCGAGTGAGAACAGCCCCACCGCCCGTGGCTTCAAACCGGGTCATACGAGATCCGACTCTGGATCCGCGCCGGGGCCGCTGATATACTCCGGCCAGACTGCTACTTCGCCGGCGATGAATGTTCTCCCCACCGGGAACATCTGCCCCTCGGGGAAGATCCTGAAGACCGGGATGGGGATGGTGGCGAATCGGAGTAGTAGAAGCGATGTTTTGGGGTCCGGCATGGGGAACTACGGCCACGGGAGCATAATGCGCGGCGGCGGGAAGGCTGAGCCGGTGAGCTCACGCGGCGGTGGCGGCAATGAGGCGGTGAAGAGAGGTGGGCACGTGCAGGGCGTGGATCCGGAGGAGTTGAAGAGATTGGGGAATGAGTGTTATAAAAGAGGGAACTTTGCCGATGCGTTGAGTCTTTATGATCGCGCGATTGCGATGTCGCCGGCTAGTGTCGCTTATCGGAGCAACCGCGCGGCGGCGCTGACCGGGCTGGGACGTTTGGGTGAGGCCGTGAGGGAATGCGAGGAGGCTGTGAGGTTGGATCCTAATTATGGAAGGGCTCATCAGCGTTTGGCTTCTCTTTTCCTCAGGTGCGGATCGCTGATCGTGTTCTTTCATTTGCTGTTTGATTTTTGTTGAAGGTGGTACCCGTCAGGATTTGATGGCATTGGTTGATTTGAATTCTTCTCCCATAAGCTGAAATCAACTTATGAATCTCAGCTTTTGGAGAAGTTGGCGCATTCGTTGATTTTAACTTGTGGAAGATGCTGAATTCAATTCGTTTACATTTTTATTCTGTTTTCGTGTTATGGGGGAGTTTGTTGAACAAGTTTTTGGTTGCGTTGTTAGGTTAGAGTGTGGAATTGTGTTGATGTGAATGTAAAGTGGTAATGTGACAGGTTAGGACAGGTGGAGAATGCTAGGAAGCACCTTTGCTACCCTGGGATGCAGGCAGATCCATCGGAGATGCAGAAGTTGCAAGTGGTGGAGAAGCATATAAGCAAATGCGGGGATGTGAGGAGGATAGGGGATTGGAAGAGTGTTCTGAGGGAGGTGGATGCTGCTGTTGCTGCTGGAGCGGATTCTTCTCCTCAGGTATGGATAATGCTGTTATTGTTTTCATGGTTTTAGATTGTGATTGTGGTTTCAGTTTTGTCGCGATCCTTGCTGACAAATGTGGCTGATGCAGCCGCGATTGCAGTGGTGAGAATGCGGCTGAAATTACCGTTATTTATAAAACCTTGGTTGTTTGTTTGTTATGGTTGTTTTGTTAAATGTGAATTGTATGTATACGTTTTGGAGGAGTGGATGAATGGCTGAACTGGTTGGAAATTGAATTTACAGCTCTTTCTGTGTAGAGCTGAAGCGTTTTTGAAGCTCCACCAGATTGATGATGCAGAAACAGTTTTGTCCCATATACCAAAATCAGAGTTGCACACTAGTTCCACTTCTCAGGCAAGATTTTTCGGGATGCTTTCTGAGGCGTATTTCTATTTTGTGAGAGCACAGATTGAGATGGCATTGGGAAGGTGAGTTTCAGACACTAATAGAATAGTAGTAGCCATGATGGTGAGAGTGAAAAGTGAAAACGGATGATGGGTGTGTTGCAGGTTCGAGAACGCCGTTACAGCTGCTGAAAAAGCGAGTGGGATTGATCCACGGAGTGTTGAAGTTGCTGTTTTGCTGAACAATGTGAGGATGGTGGCAAGGGCTCGAATGCGTGGCAATGATCTCTTTAAATCTGAAAGATACACCGAAGCTTGCTCGGCCTATGGGGAAGGTCTGAGATTGGACCCTTCCAATTCTGTGCTATATTGCAACAGAGCAGCTTGTTGGTTTAAGCTTGGGCAGTGGGAAAGATCAATTGAAGACTCCAACCAAGCTTTGCATATCCAACCAAATTACACCAAGGCCCTTCTTCGAAGGGCTGCATCAAACAGCAAGGTGAATTGATTTCTTATTCTTCATGAATCATCATCATGATGGTAATATATGTTTTTTTTAATGTTTTGTTGTTCTTAAATGCAGCTAGAACGGTGGGAGGAAGCCGTGAAAGATTATGAGGTGTTGCGGAGAGAACTTCCAAATGATAACGAAGTTGCTGAATCTCTTTTCCATGCACAAGTTGCCCTGAAGAAATCACGCGGGGAAGAAGTATATAATTTAAAATTTGGTGGCGAAGTGGAAGAAGTATCAGGTCTGGAGCAGTTTAGAGCTGCAATATCTTTACCAGGTAATTCTTAAACTCTTGTGCAACTCATGACTTTGCTCATTACTCTTGAAGTCTCTGATAATATCTGTAAATTTGGATTTGGCAGGTGTATGTGTTGTCCATTTTGAAGTTGCATCTAACTCGCAATGCAAACAGATATCACCGTTTGTGGATACACTATGCGGTCGATATCCATCTATTAACTTCCTCAAGGTACTCTCACATTAGGGTCACATCTTTCACTCTGCAACTACTGTTTTATTGAAGTGTGTTTTGATGTGTTTGAATGAAGGTGGACATTGAAGAAAACCCAGGAGTTGCAACTGCGGAGAACGTTAGAATTGTACCAACCTTGAAGATATACAAAAATGGGAGCCGAGTGAAGGAAATGGTTTGTCCGAGTCGTGAGATGTTGGAACACTCAGTGAGGCATTACAGCTTTTAGAAGTGATGGGTTGTGATGCTTCTGCAGTTGTTGCAGTTGTTGTTGTTGTCGTCTCCTTCCTTTTGATCCCACCCCACCATAATACCTGTGACATAGTGAAAACCAGATAATAATCTCTTTAGCAGCATTGGATCCGATCCCAGAGATAGTGTAGTCCCTTTTGGAGTTTTTATTTATTCATTCATTCCTCATTGCTCTTTGCTTCAATGTTCCTTCCTCCCAATGCCCTTTCTCCATTTTCCTTTTCTTCTCTACTCCTTGTCACTTCTTCACTAGGTGCTCACCTCTTCTTGTACCCCCCCACTTTCTTCAAAGCCAAAAGGAAAAAAAAAAAGAAAAAAAAGAGATGTTTTTAATGTATGTACAATTGATTTAATTATGAGTTTAAATTACGTGTTAGAGAAATATATATATAGAGAGAGATATAGAATGAAGGGAGGGGTAGATGTATATATGTGATGATATATATATACAAGACAGTGGAAGAAAGGTTTGAGGAAGAGTTAGCAAAAGGAGGATGAAGATGTCATTATTATTGTTTCTTTGAATGTTAGCCATTTAATGAATAAAAAGCTGGCATTTTTTGTTTGTGTGTTGTGTTGTGTTGTGTTGTGGTGTGTGTGTGTGTGTGAGAGTGATGAATGGCATTTAAGATGATATATAACATTGATAAGTGGATGTTGGTAATTTGATTGGGCGGTGGAGGCGTGAAAGGTAAATAAAAAAATTGGAGAAGAATAAAGAAAAAAAGGGAATGCGGGGTTGGTGGTTAGGGTCACATGTGGGCATTTAAGAAGTTGGGTTTGTTTGTAAGAAAATGAAGAATAAGAGAAAGGGATTAATCCTAAGAGGAATCTTGTGTCGGTGATGCCAGCTGTTAAAACCAGCGCCATTAACATAGGGTGGGGCTTCACGTGGCCCACACGTGTGCTGTAAAGCCCTAAATAATAAAACCCTTTCATTATTCTTTTTCTTCTTTTTTTTAAATAGAGAGAAAAAAAAAAAAAGAGTTGAGTTGAATTTGAGTGGAGTGGTGGAGGATACTGTAGCAAACGTACGGTGTACGACAACATAATGAAAAGAGAGAAAGGGGTGTTATATATTTCAGAGGTCGTTTTCTTCTTTTGTTCAGACTTAATCATATCACGCCACACCCATTATTGCACTGCATGGATTCCCAAAACTAATTTATGTTTAACGTTGTTTTCCCTCTATAATCCCAATAATTCAATGTTTTAATCAAACTTAATCAAACTTCTATTTCACGCTTTAAATGAATGTTCAAAGCTACAGTGCCGTTGTACAACTTCCTTTGTTGGCAAAAAAAAAAAAGGAAAAAGTTTTTGTGCACATAAATATGTAACTCAACAATTGATTGGTAATTGAAACTGTTACGGGACTTCAATTTAGGTTGTTATGGATCAACTATGTTGTTGTATCTTTCATTTGATATGTTGATATGTCTTCAATTAGTTTGAACATATTAGCCCTACTAGAGGGAGATAAGATTAAGTGAAGCGAAAAGGAATAAATAAATTATCTAATAATTAGCAAGAAATATAGGTTTTTTACTAAATAGGATATATTGAATCTATAAATTATTATATATTGTTTTTGAATGTGAATTAAGTATCTAAGTAAATTGTTTGTTCTATGTTGTTCACTTGTTTGATAATCTGATAAAAGACTATTATGAGAAAAACTTACCCAATTATTTCAAACCACTCAAGAGTGGACTAAGTTTTTTGGACAGATAGAGTTTAACAAAATTACAAAACCTCAATTCAACCTGATAATATTTTTTTTTACAGAATGCAATCGCCCCAAATAATATACCTTTTTATACAATATTGTACCCAAATTCTATGCGACCCTTTTAACTATCCAAATTTTAAAATCATGTAAAGAAAACTAAATTTATCACCAAAATTTGTATACCTTACAAATGATAAGAACGGCTAAAAACTTTATTAACCTCACAAGAAAAAACAAAACACATCTTTTTAAGTTTGTCACATGACTACAAAATTATAATTGTTCTTATGAAAGAATATTTATTGCATACTCCAACTATTTTTTCGAGTTATCTCATAAAATGTCACAGAAATATTTTCTAGGTTAGAAATTAATTTCAAAAATAAAAATTTTAACTGTGATTTAAAAAATTAGACTTCAGTTCCAAAATTCTAAAATCTAAACTGTTTTATTTTTCATTTAAAAGATATTTTCAAAAAAATAATACAAAAACATAACAGTCTTTAAAATTCAGATTTCCAATGACTAAATTCTGATATGAAAAAATAAAGGTTATCTATATAAATATTGTAATACAGAATGCTACAAGTGAGTGAACAAAGATCAGAAAGCAAGATTTCCTACAATAAATATAAATAATAGTAATTAAATTCTACATTCAATAGCTTTTTGTTGTATAATACGTGAAATTAGTTTATAACTCCTTAGTTTATAACTCCTTGAAACGCCAGAATAATTAACAAATTCCTCGACAAACCCAATCTAATTGTAAAATAAAAAGAATACCATTAAAATTAGATAGTTTTAGGCCCATTTAAAAATTCCCAAAAATAATTCAAAATTCCCAACTAATATCATGAGAACACGTACGGCCTGACGGAAAAGGAGAGAAATGAAGACAAAGTTATTCGAAAATTTTGTACTATTAAGTTTGAAGATCTCAAATTACTTAGTGTTTAAATTTGTCAGATAAAATATCACATATTTTCATACAAATTCCAAGACAAGCCTTCCAGGTGAAAGAAAGTAATAAACAGGTAACCTGAAGCTATGGGAAATATTAACTCCAAAATAGTTTAATAGATAACTCCAAATTTGCATTTAGATTTGACAGTTATACAGCATACACTTCTACTATAGTTATTTGAAGCCAAAAGTTCCCAACCCATCCAGCATTAGGCGCCAATGGCATATAACCGAGTCCATTCCTTGGCTGCACATTTCAAAGCCACCGTTTAATAACATAATATAACAACTAACTTGTATGTAATCTTACAAGCAGAAGAAGGATACCTGTTTCCACAGCCTCAGCCTCGTTAGATTTCCAATGCTTCGCAATGTTCTCAGAAAGAGGGTCATCAGGGTTTGGTGCACTTAGAAGAGCTTGAATACTACAAGAGGATCAACAAATCACAATATCAGTACTCCTTGCATTCAAAGGGCAGGTTAATATTTTTCACTCCTTTCTCACATAACATTGTCCACCCCCAGGGGCAGATGGACGGATACATAAACGCTTAGTCTAAATTATACTCTCCTATTAGGAACTTTTTTATTTATTCCTTTTATATATCTTTGTTATTAGAGGATATCAAATCTCCTCTACTTATTATAATGATTCCCTTTATTCAAAATAAATAACATGTTGTCTTAGAAACACACATCAGCTTCTGTTTCTCTCTTAATATTTTTAAGGGGGCTAAAACACAGTATAGTTTTAGAACCATCTTTTGGGCTATAAAGTTCCACCATAAAATGGGAAAAAGAAATCTTCAAGCAAAGTGACTAAAACCAATGTTTAATTTATTAACTTCTATTTTCAAACAACTTGGTTGCTATTTACTACATTTCTTCAGGAAATGAATAGGTCTGTCAATACAGATCCACTATCAAAAAATTAAACTTAAACATACCTCAAAAGAACAGTGCGAATCTGAAGGGCAGGACTCCACTTGTCTTTCAGAATGTCAAGACATATCCTGCCAAGCTGAAATGAACTTTGTCTAAGATTAATCATTACCAAATAAAAAAATGGAAATGTAGGGGAAGCTAAGTGTACCTACCTTATCAATGTTTGGATGGTATATTTTTGTCAGAAACCTAACCTGAAAGAAGCATCGCATGGCTGCATTAGAAATAATTGGAGAAATGTTTTTTAACGGCATCACTAAATTAATCAATAAGGTATAATCATCATTAAAACTAAACCCAAACCAGTCAGCCAAATACGAGAAAACTTCACAATCACACAATTATGCCAAATGGATATAATTAGTTATCCCTTTGAGATGGGGTGGGGCTTGGGGAAGAAAAGCCAACTGCACTCCTTTGAGATGGCTTCCAATGTACGGTGATTAGTATCATCCTAGTTCTATCTGCCTAATGAAATGCTAAGACTAAATGTTAAGTTCACATAAGACAGCTGAACATTATGCCAACCAAAGTCATGGAGGAAATAATTCAATTATATTAATAAACAAAAAATGACATTATGTTTAAGTCTGTCTGGTTACAATTATTTCATTGTTTCAGTTTCAACAAGAGAAGACAAGGAGGACGTGACTCAATTAGACTTTATAAAGTGGTTGTTCAATCAATTACACATTTTTGGGATATAGCCTATGACATTAATAGGAGCCAGGCAGTCAACATATTTGATATGAAAAATCAGGGTTAAGAATAATTCAGATAGAAATATATTTTAGTGGAGAACTCAATAAATATATAACACCAAATGGTTATTACAATGTATATAGGAAAAAATTAAATTATTTACCTTAGGAGCAGCCATCGGATATTCTTCTGGCAAAAATAGTTCTAGTTTAAAAACTCCACCTGTATTACAAAAAATTTGTATGAGACTTTATTCCGGTTTTGGGGAAATAAAACTCAGTATCATCAAACTAGGTAGGATATCATCATGCCTAAAAGTAAGGAATTAAATTGGGAGTTCACAATTTCATCCACCTGACACAAGAAACCACCCTACATTATACTACAGGGCACACTACTTTCCTACAGTAAAGTGCAGACTATTAATGCAAAAATATAAGGAAATATATCATATTAGTGATAAGTTACACAGGTGTTTGTATTCTATAAAACCGTATGCAGTTGATTTTCTTCATTGATGATTTTCTATCCCAAACTTTATGCTGTAAAGGTGTACAGTCCAGAAGTTCCAGTTTTACTTGGATAGACCCCTCGATAAGCACTTACAAGAGAAAAAAAAAGGTAAAATGCATGGAGTTTCACAACAGGATAAAATAAACTAGTACGCCTTAGCTGTTTAATAAGTTTTTTTTTCTTTTCTGTGTTGAGGATAGCTTTTGAATGTCATGTGAAAAGAACTTCTACAAAGTTTAAGTTGATTATAGCTAATAGATGAAGCAAAATTCATTTTACATTTTATTTTCCTCTCCTATAAGTGACAAAGGAGTAATTTATCCAAACAAGGCCTTCGTACATTAAATTTTTAAATGTACACAATGAAGAGAACGTAGTCATGTATAATAACACTAGCTAGGTATTTTAGTTTCAGTTTCCATGCATAACCAAAGCCATCCCACTCTTTATAGTGGAGAGAGGACCCTACAACTTTCTACAAGGAGCCGAAAAAGAGGGAACTAAAATTAAATAAAAGAAGTAATAACACATGCAAAGACCCTACAAAAATCCTTCAACCCAATCTTTTAATCTACTTTCTCTCTTTTTCAAGTCAATCATTCAAGTGTTAAACCCCCATATGCAACTATTAGATGCAGAACAGCACTCAGCTGAAGATGTCACAAAGAAATAAGCTCGTCATTCATGGAATAATCCAAATAAAACTGATTAGATGAATTGGTTAGCATAAAAATATAGGGGGCATGGATACACACACAAAGGAACAAATCTGAAACTGAAAAAGTAAAAATTCTTAAAATTACAAAATGGCTAAGATACAACAAATATAATTAATATAAGACGAAAATAAAAGCACAACCTTCAACAAAGACATGAATATTTGATAGCCCCGGATTAATCATTGTAAATACCATAACGTATTGTAATCTATACAAATTTTAATCATTGTAGCATCCAAATTGTATTGGCACCACAACTCAAGAAATTGGAAGGTGTAGGAAAGAAGAAGCATCCAAAAGTATCTAGAAAGCACTGTTTATAAATGAAATGACTTTGAATTTAGTTTGGTCACAAGAAAATCTGGTCAGTGACAAACATGAAGGAAAACAATGTGCACCAAGATAATACATCTCATAGAAAATTGTCTGAATGTGCACAATGGAGCAAGTTCATCATAATAATTCAAGATGCAGAAAAACCTATAGTTATTATTGATTATAACAATATAACTTAATACTTCTCTTCCACCCCATCATTTATATTGCCAGACAACAAGGATCTAGCAGGCCAACATTTTACACATTCAGGCCATTTAGTCATAGTATTACTGTTAACATATGATGACAGATATAAAATGTAACAACAGTTATACTTTCAGAAATGTTAGCAAAACACATTCAATTGTCTGAAGTGCACAGAAAACATCAATAAGCACACAAATCAACGGGAAATTATTTTCTATTTCTTTCCGAGACTACAAATCATTAAGAATTTCAAGGTTTAAATTCAAGCCGTTAAGTTCATTACTACCTTCATAAGGTGACTGAGTAGGGCCAAGGATCATGACATTGAAATATCGCATATTGTCTTCAGAGGGGGAAGCACTAATTCCAGGCGCTGCATCATCAGATCATAGCACAAGATACAGAAACAGTTGAGTCACCAGAACAAAACACAACAAGGACGAAAACCATGCATAAAACTCCAAAATTAAACTAAACTGGAACTACTCATTTAGCTTAGGACGAGCTTCTAAAACGCTAAACAATTGCTACAAATTTCAACTTACCTGGCTCACTGAGCAAACGCTGCGTTTCCTGTCGAGATCCAACAAAAAGAAGTCACCAAAACATTCACAATCATCAAATTCAGACACAAAATGAATCAAATTGCAGAACTACAATTCGATGCCAACCAAAGCCGAAACATAATAACGGGGTCGAACCCCGAATTAGCACCAAAGACTTTCCATTTGTGTTTTCGGCTCATGATCACTGAAATTAAGGAATTTAAAGTGAAAAAGAAAGCGCTTTGGAATCGACCCTAAATGAAAACAGCAGCTAATTGTTCAATCAAGCTAATGGGTCACACGATACTAGAAAATGAACAAAGCTAGACAGCATGAACGGATTTGGGGTTCTTTTGGTATTTGGCATCGATCAATGAAATTGAAATGGGGATCTTGAGGAGAGAATGGAAACAAACCTTGATGATTCTTCGAGGAAGGTTACTGTTGGCCATAATCAGGGTCGATTGCAAAGCACGCAATAGGGTTTTGAGTCAAAGAGAGAGAAACAGAGACACCTTTCTCTCACTAACACAAAACAGAACAATTCTCAATGAAAACACATTCTCTCTCTCTCGCTCCTATTTATAGAATGTTTGCTTTTCTGAAAATAAGATAATTAATCAATAGTAACAAATAATAAAGACTTTGAGTCGAAAAAATATATAAAAGGAATAAATATTACAGCCAGATTTTCACTAACCACGTTATTGATAATTTCTGATTTATTTGAAATTTAATTTAATAATTTTACATTTATAAACTGTAAAAAGGTTTGGTTCACATCTTAAATATATATAAATGTTAAATATATAGAAAGTAAGTTAAGCTATCCGTACTGTTGTCGTAGGACGTAGTGAGCTTGATCTACTGAATCATAAGCCACGAGTTGTTGGTGGACCTTCGAGTGATCGATGGGCATTTTTCAGCCGAGTGGAGTAAGTTATTTTAAGTGAACTAGATTTTCTGCAGTTCATTTTATTTCGTCAATTTAATTATTGATCATATAAATATTATTTTTTTTATGATTAAGTACAATACATTTTAAAAAATTAAGTATGAAAAAATTATTTGTACTTATTTATATTTTAAAAGTATATTACATGTTAAAGTAAAACTAATAAATAAAGCATTAAATAATTTTAAATTATACGAAATTTTATGAAAAGTTATTTAATGAAAATTCTCTGACTAAATATTATAATATTGATAATAAAATCCAACATGCGAGGTAATAAATTAAAGGATGAATGTGAGAACCTATAAATAATTTAAAGAGTAGTATAAATTTTATGATATATATATATTAAAAGTTCAAAATTATAAATGGGTTTTACGAAAGAAAAGTTTATTTAAAAAAATTGCATCATACCTAAAAGGTAGGTTCTCTTACTCTTATTCCTTCCTTTTTTCAAAATTTGATTTCTTTTATTGTTGAGTGAAGATCCAAAGTTATATATAGAAGTGTAAAGAGTTCTACTATATATCCTAATCAATTTTATCTTTCGATAAGTTTAAATTTGCTTTTTTTAGAAGAGTAAAACTAAATTTTTTGGTGCATGCAGCTTTTCTTGGTTGAATATAAATTTTCTATTTTCTTTGTAAATCTGTGGTCCTTAAACAATGCATTGATTGTTGATTGAGCTTTTGGTTCTATAGATAGGACAATCGTAAGTGATGAAGTTGTGTAAGGAGATATTAGTGATATATGTCTTTTTTAAGGTAAGAAAAATTGATCACTTGAATTGTTTGATACCAAAATGTATGAATTGAAGAACCTTTTAATGATTTCGTAAAATATGAGTAATTTTATTGTATGAAGTAGGTATGTTTGGTGATTGATGAAATATACGAGTGATTTAATTGTATGAAATTATATTCAATAATAATGTTAAGTATTGAAAATGTGTTAGCATATCAGGGTAATGGTGTTGAAATGGTTTAGGCTTTTGACTGGCATGTCCGGAAGAAAAACAATACTTGATAGAAGTGATATGTGTATGAATTATGTATTAGAGAAAGAGCGAAATATAGGTAATGAAAACTGATATGTTAAGCTATGTGTGTGAGAATTCTTAACTTATTATGACATTTCGTGATATAACTGTGATTGGTAAATTGTTGAAAGAGCAAACATTTAAGATGATTGATAGCTTTGTAAAGAATAAGGTTAACATGATTAAATATAGTATTGTTGGTTGTAACATCCCGACCGAATATTACGGATTTAAATAATAAAAGAAAATAAAAAATAAAAGTTCATTAATTATAAGTCCATTTTCCAAAAACACGGGAAATTTCAAAACTTTATTTCACCATAACAATAACTGAAACCCAAAATGGGTAATTATCCACTATAAAATTAAAGTCTGATAATATAAGAGTTTACAATTGATTTAAAATCATAAAACATAAAATTCTGATAAAATCTATCAAGACTAGCCCCGCTCTGGCTCTACGCCTCACCAGATCCACCTGCAACATTATTTGCTCACATATACCGCGTATACGATCTTCGCCAAACACAAGTAGATAGGGTGAGCTAACAGAATAAACATATATATACATATATATATATATATATATATATATATATATATATATATATACACACACACACACACAATAGAAACATATATCACAACCACATCAAAGGAAAACCATCCTTTGATTCCATAACACATGGCTACTACCATGTCAACCGTGTTCTACGTCTTCTAGTGAGTACCTCAAGGTGTCTTGTGTAAGGCCCACTTTTATTGAGTACCCTAATGTTAAGGGCTACTTCACTGTTGGGCCTAAAGGGCTGGCCCATAGGGTGCCAAGACCCCTAAAGCAGCCAAAAGCATTCATTCAGCTTTCATTGGCAAACAGTTCCTTCTCTTACTCTCTCTCTCTCTTTCTCCACAGAGGCTCTGCTAGGGTTTGATCCTCCGTCCCGTTCAAGCTAGTTCGACCCTGCTACTCCTGCACCTCTTAAATCTGCTCGTGGAGCTGCTGTAGTGGTAGGCTTAGGTGTCAAAGTAATTTGCTAGCTCATTCCAGGTAAGGGAAGCTAGGGTTCGCTTGTTTATTTTGATTTGTTACTTTGATTTCGTTTCATGATGGCATGACTTGATTGATGATTCTAATTGATTGGAAACCTGTTTAAACATTGTTTGGCCTGAATGCTTATCTGCTACACGCGAGAACAGTGGCGAGTACTATTTTTCTCACCCAAGCGAGCATGTCTCGCCTAGGCGAGACTAACAAAGGCTCGCCCAGGATCTTCTGCTTGAACTGTCGCTCAGGCGACGAGTTTGCATTTTTGAGCGAGGGTGATCTCGCTTAGGCGAGAAGGGACTCGCCTGAGTGACAGATCGCAGAAACTGTTGTCCCAATTCTCGAGCCCTCGCCTAGGCGAGAAGGGGCTCGCCCGAGCGAGAGGATCTCCCTCGCCTAAGCGAGACCTTCTAGCCTGAGCGAGACTAGGGGCAGGTTTTGGTGTTATTGTTGAGTGTTTCATTGATGTGTTGCGTGCTTGTCTGATCTAAATGCTTTACGAGAAGGGTTGGGGGATGATACCATGGTTACAGTATGAGGTCGAGATGGAAATAAGATGTTGCTCTGTTGTGTATGAATTGGGAATTGTGAGTTGTATGATTGGTTGTTTATATACACATGCATGTCAACATGATATAAGTATTTATAGGAACTCTCTGATTGGTTGGTGACACATATACAAAGTCTGAGTAGGACGTAATTCCATGACTCTTGTAGTGAGAGTTCATGGTGGTGCCTCACCTAATGGACGTAATCCCATGGACATTCCTATTGGGAGTCCCTGGTGGTGCCTCATCTAATGGACTTAATTCCATGAACCGCGGGGTGAGAGTTCATGGTGGTGCCTCAA
>Ga0209589_1003788_pt1 | contig 26359 bp, 13 predicted proteins | sample CowpeawhiteBW_FD_187525 | JGI IMG/M metagenome (GOLD analysis project Ga0209589, IMG submission 187525) | Root nodule microbial communities of legume samples collected from California USA - Cow pea white BW (SPAdes) (version 2) | ecosystem: Host-associated > Plants > Roots > Nodule | place: USA...
AAAAAAAAAATAAATAAATATAAAAAGATTAAAAAATAAAAAAAAAAAGAAACTTTGTAAAGGCTAAAAGTATAAAAAAAATAATATAGTAACTAAAAAAATTACACAAATATGGAAATTATAAAATTAATTGAACCTTTTAAAGTGATGTATAGTGAGCCTTAATGAGCCTCGCCCACCATCAGCTATTGTCCCAACACAAATATTTTTTTTCTTTCTTTTTACACACCCCAATACAGATGAATACAGACACAAGATCAGACAACATAGTAATAATATAAACTATGAAAAACAACAACAAAAGCATGAGCATATCTGTTCCAAAATGTCCTGTACTTTCATAACCATAATAACCATGGGCCTCTCAGACTAGTCCACACCACTGACACCACACATTAAACAAAAAAAAGATGTTTTTTTCTCCTACATGTGATAACTCACTTTTAAAAATATTTTAAACCTTAAAAAATTATTTATATTTATAAAAAATAAACAATCGAAAGATAAATAATAGATATAAAATATGTATAAAAATTTGGTGGATATCAAATAATAGTGTCCTTAAATAAATAAATGCTGCCTTTCCCCACTTCACTCAGCACCTACTCTCACCAATCACCATTCATACCCAGATACTAGCTCCCAAAATTTTTAAACTAAACAAAAAAAATGAACTAAACATCAAACCAAGAGTTTGAAAGTTGAAACCCCCAAAGAAAGTTGCCACTCACAGTGACCAAGATTGCATTTTTACTCCTATTTCAGCTTCCTCAAACATCACAACACAACTCAGACCCACCCAAATGCCTCCCATTTCTTGCTTCCTCCTACTGACCTTCCTCTTCACCACTTCCACCTTGGACGTCGTCGTTGGAGCTGTAGGGGTGAACTGGGGCACCATGGCTTCTCACCCCCTTCCGCCCCTCAAGGTGGTGAAGCTCTTGAAGTCCAACAACATCAATAAAGTTAAGCTCTTTGATGCCAACTCTGATGTTCTTCAGTCTCTTTCTGGTTCCAACGTTGCTGTTACTGTCGGCATTCCCAACGCTATGCTAAGAAGCTTGAACTCTTCTAAGAAAGCGGCGGATAGTTGGGTCCATGATAACGTTACCCGCTACATACCTAATGGGGGCAGTGTAACTCGAATTGAGTGAGTCGGATTATTTATTGGTTCTTTTTGTTGCCCCTTTTCGTACTGGAGTTTTGTTGTGTTATTTTTTTTATTTTTGTTTTATATTTTTCATTTTGTTAAGTAATTTATTTAATTCTCAATGCTCTGTACTTTTTAATTGATTGATGATCGTGGCCATTCTAAAGGGGAGGTTTCGATTCCGTGTTTGTTATTGTGCCCATTGATGAGACATTCTGAAGAGTGAAACAAGCATCGGTGTCTGCATAAGATAGGTTTTTATATTATAGAACAATTCCATAGGTGTCAAGCTGCATGTTTTTATTTAAAACATACGAGGACTGTCGCATGCGGCATCAAAAGAGTTGCAACCCCAATAATATTGACCAAATGGTTAGCGCTCGATCCTAACAAAGATCGTCATAGGTTCCTAGCTGAAAGGAAATGAAAATAAGTAACTGCAGAATGCCAGAATCTGTACAGGGACCATTGATACTATATACCAGGAAGAAATCAGGATAATACCAATTTTCTTGAATTTACTGCTTTTGTTAGTGCCAATTTCTTGGTTCACTATACATTTGGCCTTCACTTCAGGAATACTCGGATCCTAGAAGCAAATTGTCAAAGCTGCCTTGGTAGGTAAACCATTTAAGCAAATAATATCAGGTGTTGTACTGCTTTGTGTATGCAGAAGACAGTGCAGCAGTTAGTGTTGTGCACAAACAAAATTTGCATCTTATTTTGACCTCAGAGGATACTCCCTGAGTGTGGGATGTTTTCAATAACCCTTGTTTGGTAGAGGGAGAGGAAGTAGGTGGGTGAAAAAGAACGAAATAAGTATGAAATGGAGTATGTTTGAATTAAGAGAGATAAAGTGGAAACAAGATTGTATGATTGTTGGTTTGAGAGAAAAGAAAAGAAGAGAATGTACTTTGAATAAAAGTACCTTGTCACTCTTCCAACAATGCTTACGTTTTCAAAACAATAGTAATTTTTTTTTTCTTTCTAAAAAATTAAAGCATATCAAACTTTTAACATAACCCTTGGACATAGTTGATTATGCTTGCAAACATAATCTGTCATGTTTGATAACACAACAGATTATGCATAGTTGATTATGCTAATCAATTATGCCAATAAACATAACCAGTTTGCACGCAAGAACATCAGTGGATTGAATGTTGGAGTAGTCATTTTGCCAGTTGCACAAGTAGCATATGAGGGTAAGATGGGATAATAAATGCACAAACATAATTTTGTCTCATTTCCTTGCATTTGAGAGAGGAATTTATTTTGTGTGGGGTCCACATTTTTTTTTCGTTTCATTTCTTTTCTACCAATCAATGCTCTTTCTCTTCATTTTGCCTCACTTCTCATTTTACAAACACAGTGCAAGGGTTTGTTTTTTTGGAAAACATTACTGTTTTCTTAGGATTGCATGCAAGGAGAAGAAAAGCTAGTTTACAAACTTGCCTATATAATGGTGCTGCTGCCATAAGAATGCTGGTGCTGTAGATATCTAATTCCTTCTATGCCTTAATGATTTACAAATACGTTAGTTTGAATAAACATCTTAATAACCTATTCAAGAATAAATAAAATGAAAAAAGTTCTTGTATTAAAGTTAATTTAACTCATGTATCTCAACTTTGTCATAAGTTCCTTCCCAGAAGTTGACCTTACTCCAATAGTCTTCCATGGTTTTGTGAAAAACTTGTTGTAATGGTTGTGATTTCCAATTGTCTTCAAGCTTTGGGATGTGCTTTGTTTCTGAGAAGGTAATTCAAGATCACATTCTATAATATATGGTTCTTACCCTGTAGTTGTAGAACAAGCATATTCTCCCTTCCATTGGTCACCATAATATTAGTGGAATGCTTTAGAAGGTAAAATGTAATCACATAATAGAATGCTCACCACTGGATAACAAAACCAATGCAGTGGTTAAAAAAAGCCCCGTTCATGTTCTAGTGAACAGTGTATTTTATCAATTTTGGGGAAGATGGAATGACAATCTTGTCTCATGTTATCTTGGTTAGGATTTAATCAGCTAACAGAAATTGGAACTAGCTACTAAAGAAATTCATCTAGGTAGGGCCACTGAGCTGCAATGTTGGATCTATTTTCTGGAATTGCAACTCAAACTTGACATAAATAAAATGAGTTATGTTATGCATGTGGTTCCCTCTTGGCATGGCTCTAAATGTGACTTTTGCAGATATGTTGCAGTTGGTGATGAGCCTTTTCATAAAAGCTACGGTGAACAATTTCATCCCTTCGTAATTGGAGCTGCTATGAACATTCAAGCAGCTCTAAAGAAAGCAAAATTGGACAGCAAAGTGAAAGTTGTGGTTCCCTGCAGCTTTGACAGTTTTGAAACAGGATTTAACACGTCCTCAGAAGTGCATTTCAGGCCTGATGTCAACAAAACCATGACCGAGCTCCTCATGTTTCTTGGTAAGCTAGGATCACCATTCTTTGTCACCATTTCTCCGTTCATAACCCACCTTGAAAACAAAAACATTTCGCTGGATTTTTCCCTCTTCAGAGAAACTGCACGCCCTCATAGTTTTAGCCATAAGACATACAAAAACAGCTTTGACTTGAGCTATGATACTGTGGTTACTGCATTATCATCAGCAGGATATCCTAATATGGACATTGTTGTGGCAAAGATTGGTTGGCCAACCGATGGGGCTGCGAATGCAAGCTCAAACCTTGCTGAAACCTTCATCAAAGGCCTCATAAACCACCTTCGTAGTAACTTGGGCACCCCACTCAGGCCACATAAGCCACCTCTTGAAACATACATTTTGAGCCTTCTTGATGAAGATCAAAGGAGCATTGCTTCTGGAAACTTTGAAAGGCATTGGGGTTTGTTCACTTTCGACGGTCAAGCAAAGTACCGGGTGGATCTTGGCCAGGGTTCAAATAGCCTAGTGAATGCTCAAAATGTTGAGTATCTCTCTTCCAAGTGGTGTGTTGTGAACAACAATAAAGACCTGTCAAATGCATCTGCCAGTGCTTTAGAGGCTTGTGCAAATGCTGATTGCACTGCACTATCTCCTGGTGGATCTTGCTTCAATATCAGTTGGCCTAGTAACATATCATATGCTTTTAATAGTTACTATCAGCAGCATGATCAGAGAGCTGAAAGCTGTGACTTTGCAGGTCTAGGTTTGATCACCACTGTTGATCCATCCATGGATCATTGCAGGTTTCCTATTGAGATTCGCATCTCTCATGCAGAATTTCACAGGCTGTGTAATTTCCAGTGGCTGATTTTGCTTGTTACAACCCTCTTGGCTGCAGCTTTTTCTGTTTGACATAGGTAAAGAAGAGGATCATTTTTGCATCCCCTGCCTGCTGTAATTTTGTTGCAGATGTATATTGTTGAATCGAAAATGGTTAGCACATTTTCTTTAATTTACACATGCAGGTCAAATCTGAAGGATGCCACTTTTCTCTTTTACTCATTGCATACATTTCTTCTGATTAATCAAATGCATGTAGCTGATATGAGATTACTATTTCCAGAACGTGAGTGAAAGAATTATCACAAATCTTCATGATTTACAATGCATATACAATTATGTCCTAACACATTACAAGTCCAATTAGAGGAGTACTTGGTTGCAATTTTCCTTTTTAAGTTTCTTAGTGATATATACTTAAGTTTCTCTTGTATTAGGTTAAGAAAGTTTCTTAATTTGCTTTTTTATATTTGAATTTAAATGAAATGCGTGGATGTTATAAATCCTTATACACTATTATTCAATCTGAGACTCTCAAGTAATTGAAAATTGTAGATTTCTTTTATAATGATTATTTTGCGTGTTGTACTTAATATAATTAAATTTGTTTGGAAAATAAAGATTTTATATGGATAGAATCTCAAATTAAAGTCTTCTTACATTTACAATGGTAAATATGTTATTTTTATTCCGTGTTTTGTTTTTGTAAATAATTGTAATCAAAGAATCAATCTAGGGATAGCGTTTGATCTTATTTTACAAGATAGAACTAATAAGAAGTTTGACTTATAAGAAGGGATGACTTAGTGTTGACTTTGAAATGATGTTATTCGTGTATGGAGGTTTTTATTTTAAAGGCAACTGATATTGTAATTTTGTGTGAGATTTATATTTAAAAAAAACCTTCGTTATAGATCTAGAATAAATTCTTTTATGTGAAAAATTATTTAAATAACTTTAAACAATATTTTAACGTGATTTATGAAAATCTAACATGAAAGCAAACACGTTGGCTTTCGGAAAAATCAGGTTTAATTCTCATACTAATGAATATAATTAGTATTTTAAATTCCAAAAAAAAAAATCTTATGTAATTTCCTAACGTATTCTTTATCTTTCTAATTCGCTCTTCATTTATTTTTACTATACCATACTTTATTTAACGATTGTCTTAATCTTAAAAATACAAAGGATAATTTAAGAAAAAAAACATGTATACTGTTTATTAGTTTTGCAAAAATAACTATTTTCTTACAAAAAAAGATAAGTAATTTAAAGTACCTTATAAATAATTGTAAAGATAGCGTGGGCCGATGCCTTGTGAAAGAGGTTTAAGGCCTTCAGTGCTTGGCCCATTTGATTTCACAGTGCTTTCTTTACATCACTTCACAAACTCGTTGCTAAAAATCTCACTGATTTTTCGTCTTTCGCGGTCCCAACGAACCCTAGATCGGATCATGTCTGGAGCATACGGTCAAGACGGCGGTGGCTCTGCGCCACCGTCATATGGAGCCAGCGGCGGATACGGTTCCGGTGGTGGTAGTTATGGAGGCGGAACCTATGGAGGGGGCGGTGCTGGTGGAGGATATGGTGGTACGGATGGCGGTGGTGGTTACGGAGCGAAAAACAGCGGAAACGGCGGCGGATATGGTGGTAACGATGGCGGAGGTTATGGAGGAAGGAGTGGCTACGGTGGAAACGATGGCGGAGGCTATGGAGGAAGAGGCGGTGGTCAAGGTGGCCGGGGAGGTGGAGGATTCGGTGGTGGATATGGCGGTCGAGGTTTACTTTTTGCTGCTTTTTTCAATCGTTCTAACTATGAATTTGTTTTTGCCCTATCGTATTCATATTTAATGTGAAATTCTGCAGGTGGAGGTGGAGGTGGCGGTGGCGGATATCAAGGTGGTGATCGCGGAGGTCGAGGTGGCGGTCGCGGCGGAGGCGGCCGTGGCGGCAGCGGCAGAGATGGAGACTGGCGTTGCCCTAACCAAAGGTATTTGGTTTCTTACTGTTTACATTTTGCTCTTGAAACCGTTTTTCTTTTTAAATTAGATATAAAACTGTGAGAATTTACTGCTTTTGATTCCTTTGTTTTTCATTTGATTCGGAATTGCTATTATGTGTAGTTGTGGGAATGTGAACTTTGCGAGAAGGGTTGAATGTAACAAATGCGGTGCTCCTTGTCCTAATCCGAATAGTTCCAATGAACGTGGTGGAAGTGGTGGCGGTGGGGGTGGTTTTAGTAGAGGGGGAGGTGGCGGTGGCGGTGGCGGTGGGGGTTATGGTAACAATCGAGGGGGAAGATCTGGGAACTATGATGGAGGGAGAGGTAATGACTATAACAGTGGAGGGGGTCGATCTGGGAACTATGATGGTGGAAGGGGTAATGACTACAATAGTGGAAGGGGTGGTAGTAATGACGGTAGAGGTGGTTCATATAGAGGTAATCAAGGTAGAGAAGATGGTAGCTACGGTCAAGTTCCCGCTCCTAATGCCCAATCTTATGGTGGTGCTGGTGGAAGCTTCCCACCCTCTTACAATTCTTATGGTGGGAATGCAAGTTATGGAACTGATGCAGTTCCTCCACCTTCAAGTTATACTGGCGGACCTAATTCCTATCCTCCATCATATGGGGGTAATGCCGGTGGTTATGGGGGAGATAATCAAGGGGATGGGCGGAGTGGTGGTAGATCTGGGCCTCCGTCTGGTTATGACAATAGTTATGGTGCTGGTAATCGAGGTGGATTTGGTGGGTCTCCTGCCGAGCCCCCAGCTGCAGTGAAGCAGTGTGATGAGAATTGTGATGACACTTGCGACAACTCTAGAATCTACATCTCAAACCTTCCACCAGATGTGTCAATTGAAGAATTGAGGGAACTTTTTGGAGGCATTGGACAAGTAATATTCTGATCTTTTTACATTAGAGATTTTCACAAGCTTTAGCTTTAATGAGTCATATTGTGAATTTTGTTTGATGAATCTTGTATATAATTAAGTGGAATGCTACTTTCAGTGTAGACTCGTGTCTTTTTGAAGCGTAAGCATATTGATGAGTTATATTAGCAATAATGTTTTATACAAGAAATGTTTAGTACCTTGTGGGGAAATAATAGTATTTTTCCTGACTATTCCTTGAAGGAGGCTTAATGTGTCAGTAATTCTGTTGCATGTTTTAACTATATAGGTTGGAAGGATAAAACAGAAGAGGGGCTACAAAGATCAGTGGCCTTGGAACATTAAGATTTACACTGATGAGAATGGAAATAACAAGGGAGATGCTTGTCTTGCTTATGAAGACCCTTCTGCAGCACATTCAGCTGGCGGTTTTTACAATAGTACTTAACTGAACAATTTCTTGATTTTTATCTTTCCGTCTAGCTTTTATATATATACCGTGTTTCATATGTAAACAGACATTAATAATAAATATTTCATTTCAGATTATGATTTGAGGGGTTACAAAATCAGTGTTGCAATGGCAGAAAAATCTGCTCCAAGAGCTCCACCTGCTTATAACCAAGGGTATGTATTACAGACTGAATTATTTCGGACTTCTATAAGAGTATTTGTCACTTATTTGCATTGTAAATTGTTTGGTTGATAAATTATTTTGGGAACTGTCTGTAAATTTAGCAATCATGTGCTATCTATATTTATTACACAACTGATCACTGTGTTTGAATGTTTCTTTTTTCAAAAATTTATGTCTCTTCTGAAACTGAATATTCGGTAATTAACTGTTGTTCTATAGGGGCAATAGGGGTGGCTATGGTGGAGATAGACGCCGAGACAACTATAGAGATGGAGGTGGCTCTGGGCCTGATAGGCGTGATCATTATGGAAACCGTTCTCGTCCGTACTAGGAGCTTGGACATTGAACGTTTTATGTACTATGAATTGTGGGCTGAGGGTTTAATTATTTCAGTTGGCTGGTTTCTTGAACTGGAAGCAAAGAGGTAGGTTGTTCACTTACTTTGAGCAATACCTCTTCCGCTCCTTTTTTGTTTCAATTGTCTAGATGGTGGGTTTTGAATTTAGCCAGGGATTAATTTAATCATGTGAATGTTTTTATAGAGGCAAGTGGATAGTCTCCCAATTGCTTGCTGCTAAGGTAGGTGTTGAATATTTCAGGTGAGTGCCGCTTTCACGTAAATGTGCCTAATACTTGCTTGGAAATTCCTTGTGTCATAATGTGGATAAGTGCTTGCAGTTCTCGCTCATCCCATGTGGCATCTGGTACAAGCGGGTGTTGGCATTAATTAATAGAATGTTTTATGTTAGTCATGGTTCCATAAATCAATAAATCTTAATTACAATGTTTAAAGTTTCAAGTAAAATTGGTTGTTTGTAAGGAGAGAAGTAAATCGGGCTGCCAGTTTGCTTTAAAATTGAAGCCTTTTGTAATCAAATCTATCATGAGTTATTCTACCGTGGTCAGTTTGATCTCGAGGCTTTATGAAGTCTTGTATTTTTTTTTTTGTTTAAATTAGCTAAGCCTTTTAGCTAATTTTTAGCACTGAAAAGAATTCAATTTACTCTAAATTGTTTTTATTTGAAGTGTTGAAAAAACACTATTTCTATGAAATTTTTCTGTGTAGAGAGTTGCAAAGATGATGCATTTTTTATGGATAGAGCCGATCAAGGTTTTCAATCTAGGTTTTTTTAAATATTTTTTGGAGATTAACTAGATGAAATAGTTCCATATATTCTTTATTAAGTAGATCATGAACTTGTATTAATAGCTTATAGATGTGAAAAGAACTCTTGCATATACTTTGTCTGATGTATATAATGCAGAAGCCATTGGTGTTTAGTCTTGAATCCTGTTTAGCTATCTTATGGTTTGCATTCTTATTTTATATTTTTATGCTTTTGCACTGGATTTGGTCCCTTTGTAACTGTAATTTACCTAATAGCCAATAGGGAAGTCAAGTGTCTTTTGGACTTCATAATACGGCATGTGTTGCTTTTGGCAAGCTAACTATTGGAGTCCTCACTTCACAGTTGCTCTGCAATTCAAGTTTGGTTCTCCTTTTATCTTATAAAATTAGTACAGTTGCACTGCGAGTTTGTTTTAATGTTCACACATCTATATCCGGTGGCGTTTGCATATTTGGTACTTGCGAGCAGAACTTTCTTCTCTGGGGCTATTGTGGGTGACAAGTGTCGTTGCTTCTAAACCGTGCTTGTTCATTTAGTTCCTTATCAACGGATGCTATATATTTCAAATGTACTTTGACCCCTATTGTAGATTGTGTTAGCCTGTTTGATTTGTCGGTTGTGAATTTTTACTTTAAACCTTGTCATTCTTGGTTTCATGGGATGAACATTTGCTTCACCAGTTATTAAAATATCTGTCTTTTTGACCGTTATTTCGAAGTGTGGGTTCTCATGTTTTTGAAGTAATCATCGTCGTTGTAATATTTTACAGATAATTTGTTCGATATAACAGTCTTTATGAAATCCTGGAGTCCGACAGCATATTTTTTATTTTAACCAAAATTTAGTCATTTACGTACTGCGCTTGCGGGAACAATTTTAAATGACAGAGCACTTGGTGTAGTTTTAGGAATATGTAAATGCCGGTTCCGTAGTAAGACTTTCGAGCTGTTTTCAGATACTCGATGTAAGTGGTGAATGGTGTGTTTTAATGTTTTGAATAATATGGGTTGCATAGAAATTGAAAGAATTTGTGTTATTTACTGGGGAGATAATATTTCACCCGAAATTGTAGTGTTGGTTTACGGAGTTAAAATGTCTACTAAAATAACTCAATTTTGTTAAAAACTTTGTAAGTTGAATTACCAAAAACAATTCCGAAACTGTTGTTTGATAATCAACTTTATTTTGTTTAAATTCTAAATGAAAGTAGTGGAAGGACGTCGTAATAATTAATGGAAAGGAGCTTACAAAAGGAATTATTTAGAATAAATACGCAGGGAGGGATGCACGATCTTAATGTTACCCCAACCCAAGGCATACTATTAGTATTACGATTTTACTAATAGAGATACACAATTCCTAGATAGGTTTTAATAAATTTACACAATTCTTTTAAATTTTAAATGGGTATGAAATTGCAATATATTGTTATTCTTAATCATGAGAAAAAAATAATAATACCTTTCTAATAACTATCTTCGGAAACATTCTTTTTAAAAGTTTTGGCAAATACGAATATTTCACATTCTTAACCTTTATATGAATTGAATATCATAATCGCCTCCATTCCCCCTTGCTCCATTTTGTTCGTATGTATTATTAAACTTTACGAACTTTCATAACCATGACATATGCTTTTAGTCTAAATTAGTAAAAAATTAAAATATTAATTTGGAACAAGAAACCAACTTATCGCATTATTGCTCCTAAGTCAAGTCAATAACTTCAACGGAGCTACACAAATAAATTGTATGAATTTCAGTCTTTATTGAATAAATTCTACTCTGAATTTTATTTTTGAATAAGTTTTAATGGTAAAAAGGTGTGTTATTCACACTCCATTTCTTTATATTCAAACCGTTTTAAAATTTCAAACTTGAATCTAGTTCCAAAGACGTTGCCTTGACCGCCAAATATCTCTATTTCCCGCGCAATGTCACATTCTGACGAGCAGCTTTCCTTTCTTCGTTCTCTAATCCATGGCAGAAGGTTTTCTCTCTCCAACTTCGCTCTATCTATCTATCTCTCTTTGTATCTGTCCAGTCATCTAACATTTCATTTCATTTTTCGCAGTTTCTGCGACGCAACCATCAGATTTCTCGAATCGCTTTTAGTCTCCAAGGACGTGAAATCGTTCATCGAAGTTCGCTCCAGCTTGACGGACTTCCTCAGATCTGAATCTCTCTCCGTTATTCGCTCCATTGCCTCTAAAACCGTCCACGAGAAGCTTCTCGTTCTCGAATTCTTCGTCCGCGCTTTCGCTCTCGTCGGAGATCAACAGGTTTTCTAACTGCTTCTCAGTTTCATATTGTTCTATTAAAAAAAACGCTGTCTCGTTCCCTTCTCGTGTATTTTATCTTCTCTAGTTTCCTATTAAATCTCAAAACATCAAAACAATAACAATTAATACAAAATGTGCCGATTTATTTAGTTGCTATTAAACTACTCGCGCTAATTTTTTTTTTCTCGCATGTTTTCGGTTTCATTTATGCAAGAGTTGTTTGGCACTGAGATACGAGGCTTTAGTAATGCGAGAACTCAAGTCCGCTAGTTGTCAATGGCTACGAGTTTCGCCTGAAGAATGGTTAAGATTTGTGAAGGACGCGGTGCGCAACCGTTTTCACGCCGTTGCAGAGAAGGTAGGAGTGATACATATTAATTATATTTTAATTGTATACTGGAATCTTCGACATGAGACATAGCTAATGCTTTCTTTGAAACAAAAAATAGTAGAGTTTTGATTGCATGTAGTGAAACTGTATTTGTACATTTGAATTATTGAACCGTGCTAAGGGTATGTTGTGTAAGTAATTAGGATTTCATGAAGATGCTTTAACAGATTTAGATTCTATTTGGATAATTTTTTCTTTAATCAATTATAAGTTTGTAGAAGTAAATATGACAAAGTTTTTCTGAACGTAGCGTTCAGAAAATTTAGTTGTGTCCGTGTGCTTAATGTATGCTTGGCGATTAGGCATGTGAAAATGCTTTGTCGTGCCTTGAGAATAACGATGATCATAAGCCTGGAGGAGACATGGTTTCTAAAAACTTGAAGAGCATTATCAGTGAGATTACAAGGCTCAGGAATTGTGCAATGACATCGGTTTCTTCACGATCTGGTATCTCCTCACTCATACATTAATTGATTTTATTGAGCATTCTTGTGATTAATGTTCTTTTAAATGTATGTCCATCCCTTATTTTCAGCTTTGCCTCTATGGCACAGTTTTCCATTATTTGAACTAAAGATTTTGGTTGCAATAAGTAGCCAAAATTTTTTAAATTTGTGCAGCATATTTGGTCCTCTACTTTTGTGTTTGGTTATACAAAAATGCCCAGGTCTTCTAAGGTATCTTTTATCTCGAGATTTGCTTTGTGATAGGAGTTTGCACTTTGGTTACCTCGTGTACATTATTGATAATTTGACATCTTACCGTCTTAAGAGCATAGAATATCTTTTCTTGTTCCCAAATAGAACAGCTTTTATTTGTAATATTGTAAATAGGTTGAAGAGTGTATTTTGGTTAAAGTTTTCTAGACTATTCTACTTTGATGTTATTATTTACCTCTTTGTATTCTATTCGTTACTACAAATTGGTGTTCGTTTATTCCTACTCTTATTTATTTGTGCTTGTGGAGACCGAAGAAGAGCCTTATAATGTAATGTCATACACTTCTCTAGATGGTTATATAGGATATTGTATATGTTATTCCCATGGACATTGATGTAAAGTGGATTTTCATATGCTTTCCCGAATGGATTTGTGCTTTATGGGTAGTCATTTGTTCACTGTTAGTGCTGCTTCGTGATATTAGTTCAGGTTCAGACGGCAGAGTACCTAAAAAGGAAGACAACATTGCAGCAGAAGTCGGACTTACTCAACAAACAAAAACGATGTCTAGCAAGCACTTCTTTCAGAAATGGAATTAAGAGACAGAATATACGGAAGTTACATGAACACCAACGTCTCCTACTGATCAGCGAGGACGGCATCCAAATTTGAGGTCAAATGATCAATTTAACTGTGACTTCTTTTCAGTGAACTTATTCAACGCCAAAGCACATGAAGTTTTTTAAATTTCTTTCCTTCCATTTGATTGTTAATTCTTGGTTAGTTTCTGGTGATTTTAGTTTTTACGCGTTGAAAAAGCAAGTTGTTTAACCATATAACATGGTGGTACTACTAAAACTAACATTTTTTTTGTTATCAGTTAAAGCCGATGTTGCAGATTTCGAACTCCCATTCAAAGGTTTGAGATCGATATTGTAATTTGTTTCGTACTCTCTCCCCACTCTCACAAATATAGTAACATCTGTTTGGCTGGTAATATCTACGTGGACTCTCCATACTGCAATTAGCATGTATCCATCTTTCAAGGCTGCAACAATGTTCGATGGATGACCATACTATGACGTTAAACCAACCCTAGAAATAATCGAGCAATGGTGGGAAAGGGTTCGGCTTAGGCTAGCTTTTATACGATAGGAGGAGCCTAGCATGGATTATAAACCAAAGGTTTTAAGACTTGATTTATACCTTATCAAGTTTAATACTGTTAAAAAAAACATTTAAAAGTCTATTTCATAGAAAATTGTTAAAGAAATCTTGAAAATACTTCTAAATATATAAAATGCATCTTACATGTAGGTCTTTCTTTAAAATAAAATAACATACTTTAACAAATATCGCATTAAACATTGTTAGAGTGTAAATGTGGTATGAAATCCTGAATAAAAGACATGCATTTTGATTGAATCCAAGTGATAAAGGTTTCAGTTGAATGTGGAGTTAAGTTCGCTTGTTTAATTTTATGACTATGTTTTAGTTCCATATTTTATACATATTAAAATTGTTAGAAAATGAATTATAATTCAAAATAATAAAATATTATTAAACTTAATATCGCGTTATCATTTAATGATGTTGATAAGTAAAAGGATGTATGAGAACCAGTGATGGATGAAAATGTGAAAAGTCAAAATTATAGCAAGTTTTAGTACTGCATAAAAAATATCAATATATTTATAAAAACGAAGCTTATTTTCATATCATGGAAAATAAATAATTATTATATCACTTTTTAATTATTTATGTCAAAATATTTATGTAAATAGTTAATAGTCAGCTTAATTGAATTACATAATGTTCAAATAAAAAAATAAAAAAAAAACTTATGATATCAAGATCAATTAAAAATAAAAATTAGCTTATGATATCAAGATCAATTAAAAATAGAGTATTAAAACTGTTTATATAAAAGGTATATAAGAGGATCCTTGTGTGTGTCAGCTCTGATCAGGATTCAATTTAGTTTTTTCAGTACTTTTTTTTATGATTGAATTGGTTTGTTTTAGAGAAAGCAATATTTAAATTATAATTTCATGTTTAAGCTAGAGATATAACTATAAGTTGTAATTAAGAAATCCAAGTATCAAATCGTTTACACCAATAGCTTTTGGTATGATAAATGTTAGATGTTAGTACGTAGTAAGGAATGATTGAACATCATTTTAAAATGGATTCTACCGTAATATTTCTGATAAAATATATAAGTACTAAAAGAGCTTATACAAAACTATTCACTAAAATTATTCATACAAAATAAATTAATAGTCTATACTTTACCATTCTATATAATATTATACACCAATATACTAATTGTTTGATCAGCTTGATTTACTAAAATATGCAACAACAAAAAAATGTGTATGATTCAGAAAATTGTAGAGGTCTAAAAAGGTGTGAGTGAAATCAATTTGTATCCGACATTATTCCATAGCATTTTTCACGTGCCTTGCATGTCTAATTAAAATCAAACAAAAGAATTGACTGGAATTTTCAAACTTTTAATACTCTGCGCCCTGTCCACGGACTACGAGTTCTTCGTATGTTTAGGTTAAGTTTGAACTGTTTTAATTTGTTATAAAATTCAAACATAACACAATTAAATTTTCAAATTGCATTACATAATAGATGCATTGAGTTAAGTTTGTAGTTTAAAATCAAGTTTAATACTCAATTTATATTTAATTAATTTGAGTTGTGTTCCATTCACAGATTTAAAATAATTTTGACCCTCTTACGAAAATTTATACTGCGAACTTTAATGGTAATGCTAAAGTTTTATAATTTTGCATATAATTATGTCATTAGTTTTATCCTGAAACTTTTTAAATTGTACAGAATCTCACTGTTGCACTTGCACTCATTGGAAACCTTATGGCCGTCCAAATTTCCATCTCAATTTTATAATTTCTTAATTTTTCTTATCATCTAATATATTCAAAATGGGCGGTCTAAGTTGATAATTATTGGAATTGAGGTTGCCCTGCAGGTAACAGATCATGATCATGTGCCTCCTAATTATTAATATTATTGCGCAGAGTTTGGTCATATGAAACAAACAAGTTGAAATTTTACGACGATCACATTGGGAACACAACTCCATCAACTCCTGCAGGTGAATTCAATTTCAACTTATAACCCCATGGCTACCAAATTTCCTGTCTTGCTTCATTAGTCAAACCCTACCTTCAATTTCGTAGCTGCTGCCTAATAACCTCGTCTCATTTGTAAGACCTGGATAAAAGAATGTTCAACCTTTCTTCCGCTATTCCATATTCAAAATCATATTACTTAACAAACCCTAAATCTTAAACATCTTTACTTGATAATCTTTTCAATTGCATTATCGTTTTTTTATTCTCTTAAAAAACATATGCTTATATATTATATATTTATTATTTCAAAGAAACTTTTGTTTTTTATTTTCTTCGTTATTCTCCACATTTTGTGGAACCTAAAAGTTTAGATTTGGACAAGACCCACACATAAGGTTAGAAAATATCATCATTTTCAAGAAAATATGGTAAGATTATGCATACGGATGGATTTTATTGTCTTCGGAATCAAACACAAATCTTGACTTTACAGGAGCAAAACGCTTACTAGCTGGGTGGAGAAAGGGATTTAATATCATCAAATTTGGAAAATAATGATAGGATTTGTAGAATATAAGCATTTATTTCTATGGAGTTCTGTATGTTTAATCTTTTAGATTGATTCGTATGAGTCAATTTTGGGTTACATGTAATTCAGCTAGCACCGCTTAGAACACTAAGAATAACTTACTGTGTATTTGATATTGGGAAAACCATAGGCGATGAGATTAATGTAGGTGGTTTAACGAAAAAATAAAGTTATCTTAGACATGTGAACTTTGATTTTAATATATAGATTCATTATGTTATATATTTTTTCATATATTTTTACTCAGTTTTTTATTTTTCTTATTTTATTTATTTCCTTTCATTAAATACTTTAACTTTTACCTTTTTCTAATATAGTTTTACTCATTCATTTTATTTTATTTGAATTATAACTTTGGTCCCTATTTTCATAGCAAAATATTAATTTAGTTCCTCTATTTTTTCTTATCTCAATTTGGTTCATATTTTGGAAAATTTGATGCAATCGAGTCATTTTCATTAGTGGTACAGTAACAACGTTAAATGAGGTGTTATGTGTCAATTTCAGGATTTTTTGAAATTTTTATTTATGTTTTTGAATTTCTTTTAAAAAATAAATAATTTATCACGTGTCAAGATGTCATCATGTCATGTGACAGCGACAATGCCACATGCCACTTGTATGTCAGGTGTTATTTCCACATTCTTAATTTGGACCCTTTATTTTAATTTTTGTCTCAATTTTTGTAAAAATTGAGTAATTTTGTCCTTTTCCAAATTGAAACTGTAAGGCCCAATTATTTCTGTCATCTTAATTTTAAAGGCTGCCCAATCTTTTGGGCCTAATTGGGGTTGGCCCAATTCAATTTCTGACCTAAGTTATCCCAAAACCCTAACTTGTAACCACTCTTCATGAAAACAAATTTCCATACACCTCTTAGAGCAGCTGTCATCATCCTCTGCTAGGGTTTGGAGAAGTCACAGTCTAGCAAGCTCAGCCTCATTCTTCCGTTCCGCGTAAGTCTCTCTCAACTCGAGCTCTATGTTCGTTTCGTCTCTTCTTTACGTTCTCAGTTAGAGCTTTCTAGTGAGCTCGTTTTGAACTTGTCCTACTGGTTTCAGTTCGCGAAGCCGTTCCTTAAGCTACTGTCCTTCACCGCTCGAGTATCGGAACCCTAGCTAACATTTCCCAAGTATGGGAAGCTAGACTATTCATTTGTGGTTGATAAACTGTCTGGTTTGGTTCATCTGTTGCGTGCATGTGACAATATTGAATGTATATGGAATTGTGTTTGAATGTTTGGTGTGGGAGTGTACTGTTTCTGGGTTTGTAAGTGTCGAACAGTGGGAGGAACCTGTCATGTTCGCCCAGGCGAGCTCATCTCGTCTAAGCGAGAATTACAGGTCCTCGCCCAGGAGTTTTCCTCAAATACTCGCTTAGGCGAGTTGATTGTGTTTTGAGCGAAAAACCATCTCGCTCAGGCGAGATGGCCTCGCCTGAGCGAGCCCTCGCAAAAACTCCCAGGCCCCTTGACGCAATCTTGCCTAAGCGAGAGCCTGCTGCTTGAGCGAGGGCACTCCCCTCGCCTGAGCGAGGGTCTCTAGCTTGAGCGAGACCCGCTGTAGGTCGCGCTGTTTTTCCATGGTTGGTGTTTGTGAACTGTTTGTGGTGTGATTCCACCCTGATTAAAGTATGAGACTCGATAAAAAGCATGGAAATTTGTAGTTATTAAACTGTATGTATGATTTGGAATGAGGTGGGTATGAAACTTTAACAAGATGGTTGGTACTAAAGGGACATGGTTGTGGTATGATGATATAAACTTGTATTCGTGCTCCAGCAGGAGTGAGCTGGTATTGATTTCGCTGTGGTATATGAACGAGTATGATTTATAAAGGTTGATTTGAGGTTATATGTATGATGAGTATTCCTTTGATGTTGATTATGATGTAGTTCGTGTGAGTGCGTAATTTCTTGGAGTCTCTAGGTGAGACTTTTCAGGGTCGCGCTTCAGTGGTTGGGACGTAATTCCATGGCCCCTGTTAGTGGGTGTCCATGGTGGTGCCCCATCTGTATAACTAGGTAAGGATTCAAGTTAAGGTTGCATTCTAACACTCTAAGGAGTCAGTTAGTCTCACTCAGAGCGGGCTGACTACTGTGGTGAGAGTAGCAGGAGGCCTAAAATTCTTTAAGGGCTAACCCTGTGGTGAGGGAAAATTGATCCATCGTAACACTTGTAACACATAACTCGTGGGTGAGCAGAGGTATCCACCACAAGTGCGGGCATCCGCTGAATCCGACCAAGTTATACGTATCCGGATGAGTCAAGTTGAGTCGTAGTGTATTGATTGAGAGTCATAACATGCTTGGATGATGTATGGATATTGAATGGTGAGAACTATATTTTGGACTGTATGATATATGTTGTTGGCACTAGCTTACCCGGTTTATTGTGTGATTGTCTTGTATGTGGTTCTTCTTTCTTGCGATGATCATCAATTAAATTGATGGGAGCAGATGAGCGAGGTTCCAGAGGTCAGCAAGGAAATGGAGATTCCGTTGCATAGTCCGTGTGGACTAGTTTATGTTTCTGTATGAGTTTATTTAGGGTTGCGACCTATGTATTTGTTCGCCCTTAGATTTATGCACTCTGGTTAACTTTTCCTCTAGTTTCTTTTGGGCATCGTGGTGTGCCATGGGTTGTTTGGAGTGGAGTTTCAAATTTCCAGACCACGCTTTTATGTTATCAGTCTCGTGACATTCCTTTAATTTCACGTACTTAATTAAATGGGGTGTTACAGAAACCATATTTAATTTCTATATAAATGTACACAAATATTTCTATCAAAATTGATATGTTTAAGTAAGTATTTTTAACAAAACTAAGTTTACTTAAATTTATATTTTACATTGAACTTGATTTAAAATTGTTTTAAAGTTGTTAATAGAAAATAATGTTAATAGAAAAAAATTTATAAATTATATTGATAATTTATTACATCATACTTTAATATTATTTTTTTATTGAAATTTATATTTCAAATAATTTTATATTTTTAAAATGTTTAAAGTTCAATAATTTTCATACAAATGTTTGAGTTGGTGTAAAAATAACAATTATAAAAATTTTAAAAATAATTTTAACTATTACAATAAAAAACAAATAAATTTAAATTTTGAAAAAAATTTTAAGTAAAAAGTTGAATGTGAAACACAAATTTAAATAAACTTAATTATGTTAAAAATATATAATAAAAATATATCAAATTTTATAAAAATATATGTATAACATTTATATAAAAATTAATTTTTGTTTCAATTTGGAGAGGGACGAAATTGCACAATTTTTACAAAAATTGTAACGAAATTGAGCCAAATTAAAATAGAGGAACTAAATTGAGAATGAGAAAATGACACATGGCATAATATTGACATGTGGCATTATCATTACTACATCACTCTTCACTACCACGTGACACGACGACAGCTTGACACGTGTCAATTTTTTTTTTATTTTTTAACAAAATTCAAATAAATTAATAATAATAATAAATTCAAAAAATTCAGGAACTGACACGTGGCACCCTTTAACACTGTTAGTATACCACTAGGGAAAAGAACATGATTGCATCAAAATTTCTAAAACATGGAACAAATTGAGATAAGAAAAAAAATAAAAGGATCAAATTGAGATAAGAAAAAAAATAAAGGAACCAAATTAATATTTTACTACAAAAATGGAGATCAAAGCGATAATTAAACATCTTATTTTCAATCAGCCTTTTCCTTTCTTCACCAATTTCATCATTAGAGATTTTATTATCTGCAGGTTCCTATTCCCTTGGTTTCTCTTAAAATTTATTTAGAATTGGATACGTGTTTCAAATTAGGTGTAAAGTATTTTTAGAATGAGTAAGGGTTATATTTCATATCATTGTTTAGCATGATTTCTTAGATTTTAAAAAATATTTATATATAACAAACTTTATCGATTTAAAAAAATTTATATTATATGGTATTATGTATCTATTGGTATTGTTCATTTAAAAAAAATATTATTAGTGAAATGCATCTTTATACTCTTCTAATTCTATTAATTTAACAAATAATATTAATATTAATATATTACAATATTGATTTGTGATTTGGCACTAGCATATAAATATTTTCATTATTATGGTTTATAAATATTTTGAGTGTTTTGTGTAACTTTTTTTTGTTTAATTACATAATCTGGTTAGATTTATAGAAGGGGTTTGAGACCTGAGCCTAACTACATAAGACATTGACACCACACTCAATTCAAAACCTGAAGGTAATGGGTTTATGGATTTTTATCCTTATATAGTGCTATATTTTCTTATTTCTAACCAATGTGGGACTTAGACTCACACTTGAATTTCTAACGTACAAGAACTGGAATCATTTGTCTCAATTCCTCAAGAACTAGTTAAATTATTTGAAAAGATAATTAAAGTTAAGCATTCTAATACTACCATCAAAACATAAATATCACACATAATAAACGTGATTTTTCTTCTTTAATAATTTATGAAAATAAGGATGTATGTATCTAATTAGATTTTGGATGATATTGGTATTTTTTTTTAAGTTCCAAAAAAAATTTAGTCTTTTGGAATGATGTGTGGATTAGGAGAACTCGATTTGGTCGAATGATATGTTACCAACTAAAACTTTGGTTCTTTGAAAGTTGTTGGACCATTTACCTATTGATTTTGATGTTAAAAAAAATGATTAGTTTTATGTTCTATGTGTGAAAATAATATTGATTTTTTCTCCCATTTGTTCTTTCGTTGTTTTATGCAATTGTGAGAATGGTGAAAGAAGTTTTTCAGGATTTGTAGTTTTCTCCTTTGGATGTGGTTGTTTAGTTTATGAAATTTTCTTGTAGTTTTTTGCTTAAAGTGATTATCATTATTGTAGGTATCTAGATGATGAGAAATTATAGTAGATTTCGGGATCTATTTACTTTTCCTTCTATTGGTTTTCAAATTAAGAAGTTAGTGCATATAGTTGAGAATAAATCTAATAAGTATATGAATAATATTGTCTATGATTTCTTTGTGCTGAAAATTTTAAAGTTGGATGAATATTTGGGTAGTTTTTGTTAGAAGTGTGCTTTAAGCCTAACTCAACCCAACAAAACTGGCTTGTAAGATGATGTTTGTACCTCCCTTATATATTATAAAATTGTCTTTTCTCTAATGGATGTGGAACTTACAATAGTTTTTCAACTTTATTAATGGTGCAGACTTCTATTTATGTTAATTTTATGAAACCATTTATGTTTTAGAGAATTATTAATCAAAGGACATTCAAAGACTTTGGTTGAAGATTGATTCTTCTTTAATTTTTCAAGAATTTTGGGATTAACTAGTGGTTTCTTAAAGTCCTAACAGAAGATAGTGTAAATTGACAAACTTTCTCTAAATAAAATTAAAATATATTATTCTTTTTTATTTTTTTAACTAAAATGAAGTAATAAAATAATATAGTTTTACCCAAATTAGTAATTTGTGAAAGTTTGTAAGAAAAAACTTTGTTAACGTATATTTTCCGTGTCAAAATTTATAACAATCTACGACATGACCTTGTTTAATGAATGACTTTATAATTATTATTTTTAAATTATTGAAATGTAACTTCATCACACCGTTACTAAAAGTAAATATCTCATTAACTCAAAACTTACATGTAAGGTACTTTAAATATAGTTAGTGTCATTTTCAATTAAATTATAAACTATACCTTAGAAATTTATGCTTTATTAAATACATCACATTATTTTTAAAATTAAACTGAAAATAGCATAATAAACTGCACATAAAATACAGCATATAATTTTTTGTCTTTGTTTTAATTAAAGTTTAATATTATAGATCAACAATTTACGACGACACTTGCCAAACTAGCAACGTTGTAGATTTTGAAGAGCACACTGATTTCAAGAATCGAATCTTCCATATCACAAGGCGCCATTAATTACTCTGCTTTGAAGCTTGCATGTCTCACGTTTTCTTCAACAACAGTAAGAGATGTTTGTTTTTCTTCTCTTCAGTAGTAACATCATAACTCACGCAACCATTAATAAAACAATATAGCTTCACTTCAATTCAAACATGGTTTTTATTTCTCTTTTTTCTCCCTTTTTCACAACTTTCTAGAGTTTAATTAGCTGTTTTGAAAGTTGAAAAGCAAAGAGAATTTACTCTAACAAATTCAACACATGGCCCCATCATGATGTCTATTATTTTACCTATCTATAAACTAATTACAATTATTCCTAAGAACAAAACATTAACTTGATGTATAAGACAAAGCCATATGCAAATATTGACTGAAGATTAGGGTTCATGTGGACAGCATTTAATGCAAACAGAAGGAATAGGTCTTAGGGTTTCACAGCTACCTACACTTTTAATTTCAACCTCTCTTTAAATGTTTTAAAAATTCACAAGGCCTTGGTCTATGTCAGATCATTAATGCCATTAATTATCTAATTTAATTTATATTTTCACAATAACTACGTACTGATATGGAGACGAGTAACGCAACATGGCCACCTATGCATGGTTTGCATTAACGACTATGCAAACATGCAAACATTAATTTTATCTTTCTAAAATACAACTCATCCAATTTCTTTATATATATATATATATATATATATATATATATATATATATATATATATATATATATATATTAAAAATCTAAGTGTGATTCTAAGTCCTACATTAGTTAAAAATGAGAAAGTAGAGCACTATATAGGGATAAAGATCCATAAACTTATTGTATTACGGTTTTGGGTTAAGAGTGATGTCAATTCCTTATGTGGTTGAGTTAATTAGTGTTGTATCTTCCTAGTAAACCCCCCTTTGTAAACCTAACAAGTGGTATCCGAGCCGATGATTAAAACCGACTCAGACAAGTGTAGTAGTGAATCATGCTATTTTTGTTTACACTGTCATGACCGACCAAAGTGTAACTAAGTGTGTCATCCTGAGTTGAAGAGATTTTGTTTATATATGAATTTGATCATGAGATATTCATATCTATAAATTTGAAGGGGTTTGGAAAGAGTACTTTAATCGATATAAAAGATTATTAGATATTAACATTCAACATCTAACCTCCACTATACATAATTTGAGTAAATATGATTGAATTAGCACCACAAATGATTTATGAGAAAATTAGTAAGATATAATTGAACAAATTTTAATTACATGTGACTGAATTGATTTTATTAGATTTAACATGCTTAGATTTATTTTCAAATTTGATTGAAGGTACTAGTTAAGTCTTGAATTCTATAAAGAGATGGTTTAACTTGACAAATTGTGTATTGTTTTTTTTTTTCTTTTACACATGTTTGGACAATCAAATTGTTTCATATTAATATATTTGTTATTACTGAAATAAAAAATCACGAAACAAGACAATCATTCATATTTTACTCAATTATGTTCAAAATTAATGTATGGGGAAAAGTGAAAAGAAAAATGTGAACCCTGAATGTGTTACTTTGTTAGCATAAGAGGGTTCAAATGAGTTGAATAAAAAAATGTGTGCATTATTCAACTTAAACACGCAATTGGTATATGAATATGCATAGAGAGAAGAAGAATTTAAAAGGATTTGCATGTGAAATGCTGAGCCAACAAACATTCATATCCACAACTCTCTTCAACTCTCTTAATAGTAAACAAGACTTTCACTTACATTCTTTTTCTTCAAACTTTAAAATCATAAATTTAATTTATCAAAATCTAAAATTATTACTTTGTATAAGTTCACACGAACTATGAATGGGTATGTCCTATTGTATAACCCACATTATTTTTCTTTAAAATTTTATTGATGTATGTGTTTCGTAAATATTATATATTTAAATATAGATTTTATCCAATGAATTAACTTAATATATATTTTTCTTCATGGAATGCATTTTTAGAAAATTGAATATCTTTCAGCGTGTTTAAATTAAAGTATGTAAAATTCTCCAACTGGATTACATATTATTGGTACATACGAGTGTAAAATACGTAATGTGTACGTAGTTGAGTACATATATAAAAGTGAAGAGTCAAATGTGGACGTAAATACTACACAACTGCGTGCATTGCCAACCCATCACGCGCCTTCCCACTGTTTGACCACCGCCTAATCAGAAAACAAATAAGTAAAATAAAAATAGTACGAAAAAAGGATTTTTCTTTTGTCTTAAAATAATAACACAAAAAAATATTTTATTTTTAAGTTTATCTGTTCAATCAATATTCAACATTTTCTGTATTTTAAGTACTGAGTTTGAAGTTAAACTCACCCTCTTAATTAATTCTTTTAATCTTTTATATATGCGGAACCACTCGATCTTTTCCTATTTATCCTATTTTCTTTCTTACTTCTTCCTCTCTCTCATCACCTCTTACGGTGTTACCCTAATTTTCCTTCATTCTTTGACTTCATTGCTCTCTTATGATGTATTATAATTATAATGCTGCAAATATATCTTTGACTAAACTTGTAATTTACAATATACGAAATACATATTATATATGTTCACACCAGAAGAAGTGTTTTCTAAATAACTTGGTTTCTTTTTTCAAAACATTTAATTAATACTATCATGTTGAAGTGACATAAGATATTTCAGATAATAAATTTTTTACTCCAAATGTTTAACACAATTACATAACTAAACTCCTGGTCAAACTTTTACATTAATTAGAGATAAGGTCAATTTATAATATATCAGTGAGGTGCAAAATAAGATTTTTTTGACATTCTGTTTCACTCGTTATCAGACTGCTAACGGACCACCATATAAATGAGGTGCAAACTTGTCTTAAAAAGAAAAGGCCGGACTCTAACCAGACTTGTTGATTAAGTTGGAAGAATATATATGGTATAGCAGTTGATTTACACGGTTGATTGTGCATGCAAGTTAATTTAATATTTTCAATTCATACTTTAGAAGAAGGGCATGTGCATCTAGCTAGTCTCGATTAGGCAAGCAATTTCAAATCTCACAGACCATTTATAAATAACAAATTTTAGGCTCATTCTCTTAAACCCTTTTCTTCTTTGTGTTTTTGCCTCAGTTTTCTTCCTCTCTCATTGCACACAACAAAAGCATAATCTTGATCCTCTTCGTTTTGCTTTATCAGTGTATATACATAAAAATGGGGGGTACTTCACCTTGTGCTTCTTGCAAGTTGCTGAGACGTCGTTGCTCCAAGGAATGCATCTTTGCTCCTTATTTTCCTTCTGATGACCCTCGCAAGTTTGCCATTGTTCATAAGGTTTTTGGTGCTAGCAATGTCAGCAAAATGTTGCAGGTATTTCTAACTTCCTTCTACCCTTCTTGCAAGTCGTGACGATTTCAAAATTAAAATCGTGAGAACTTCACACAACTTTGTACATGTATGAAAAAGTGAAGTCGTGAAGAATCATAACAAATGTTAATATCTTATATTGGTTTTTCATAAATTAATGTTAACACCAAAACTATCATTATTCTTGATGCCTTCACTTTTTCATAACAGACTACGTATAGTTCTCACTATTTTACTTCTTATAATGGTTATGTGATAGTGTTCACTAAATGTGTTACTTTTGTGTGTGTGTGTGTGTGCAGGAACTTCCTGTTCATCAAAGAGCAGATGCTGTGAGCAGTTTAGTTTATGAGGCAAATGCAAGAGTGAGAGATCCAGTTTATGGATGTGTTGGAGCCATATCATACCTACAGAACCAAGTTTCACAGCTTCAAATGCAGCTTGCAGTGGCTCAAGCAGAGATTCTATGCGTTCAGATGCAGCAACAAGAACCTACCATAACCACACAAGTAGATCAAGATCACAAATCACTGCTCCTATCTGTAAACAATAACTTTGAACCTCTTCCTCACTATCTTAACTTTCCCTCTTCTTCTTCCTCCTCTTCAAATGTGTTCCAAGACCCTCATGAGCCTCTCAAGAGAGAGTCTTTTTGGACTTGAATTTTTTTACCAATAATGGATTTTGAACTGTTACAAAATGTTTTTGTTTCGATTTCAACCATTTTGTTTCTCTAGTCAGAACATGCCTTTTGTCTCTTAGTGCAGCACCCTTTGTTTTATTCTTAATGTTCACACATGTATATATTAAGGATTAAGAAAGAACATTCGAGATCTCACTTTCACTAAAAATAAAACAGAAGATACAACGATTTACAATGTATAAGTAAAATTAAAAAAAAACTTTACACCAACCTATTTTATAGGATTTAGTTGTATGATGTGTGAAATATTAAAATTGTTAATAAAAGAGGAAGTA
>Ga0209589_1003789_pt1 | contig 26356 bp, 9 predicted proteins | sample CowpeawhiteBW_FD_187525 | JGI IMG/M metagenome (GOLD analysis project Ga0209589, IMG submission 187525) | Root nodule microbial communities of legume samples collected from California USA - Cow pea white BW (SPAdes) (version 2) | ecosystem: Host-associated > Plants > Roots > Nodule | place: USA...
GCTATGCACAATAAAACATAAACAGACATATGTGAAATAAATATGCTTCCCCACCCAAAATAATATAAGTACGAACTCATAATTTCCAAATCACCCAACCATGACCTCATAGTCCTTCATGAGTCATATGCATGAACTAGGTCTTGGGACTTCCTTGTGCTCCCACGAAACTAACTCATTTGTGGTCCAACCCTATGAGCCTATCTCGCTCATAGTCCTGCCCTACAGACTCCTCGCCTGTAGTATAAACATCCAAGTCTCATACTTGGACCCTGGCACGCACGCAATCACCATACTATGGACTCCTCGCCCAATAGTAGCCGACGGGAACATCATAGTTCCTTACCCATCGTGCGCCCGACACATGCAATCACTATACTAAGGACTCATCACCCATTAGTAGCCGACGAGAACTCAACCAGTTCCATGCCCATCATGTGTCCAACCTTCGAGCACATCCCAAACCCCTATTGGACTTAGCCCATCAAACCCAACCATCAACCACATGCATATACATTTGATCCTTATGATAAACATCCAAAACACACTCACAAACACATATAACCCAATAATTCACAAAAACTCGCTTAGGCTAGGGACCCGTTGCCCAAGCTAAGCCCTCTACTTCGCTTAGGCTAGTTCGCCTCACCTGAGCGAGCTTAAAACTACCACAAATACGCGTTATCTCGCTTAGGCGAGATTTCCTCGCTTGGGCGGGTTGCACTAATTCAGCCCCTTTTTTGCACCCAAATCTCACCTCTCAACCTCAATTTCGTGCTCTCTCTGCAGCAGCTCACCACAATTGCCAAAACCCTCCATTTCTCTTAGAATTTGGCTTTTATAGGTGCCTTTCAAGTAGGTTTTAAAAATAAAACGGGATTGGGCTTAAGGTGGGTTTTTAATTCCTCTTAATGTCAATTATTTGATAGTTTTTCCAACCCGACTCGCTTGGGCGAGACTTGTAGAGTTCCCTCACTGTCACACACGGATTTTACCCAAAACAGTGTCAAACCATACCCAAAAACATACTACAAAACATGCAATCGATACCAATGTATTTGTAATGGCAATTAGAGCCCAGAACTATACTTTTCACACAAAATTGACAATCACATTCGAACATATAATAATCAATAACCGGAATGGTCAAAACCCTCCTCCCACAACACATTACCCACACATGATCATGCATCCAAACTCAAATACCCCAATTCCCAATCATAATACATCAGGTACGAATTTCTCCCAATCAAACAGGACCCAATTGGAAACTCAAATTCATAACACCGAACAGATTATTGACACACGTAAAGTACAGCTCCCCTAACCTGAAAGTTTGATTGGACTTGGAAGAAAAATGGAATTTTCCTTGGTTTGCCTATGACGTGCCACAATCTCTCCTAATTCAGCCCCTTTTTCGCACCCAAACCTCACCTCTCAACCTCAATTTCGTGCTCTCTCTGCAGCAGCTCACCACAATTGCCAAAACCTCTTAGAATTTGGCTTTTATAGGTGCCTTTCAAGTAGGTGGGTCTTTAATTCCTCTTAATGTCAATTATTTGATAGTTTTTCCAACCCCCCTTGGCTGCCCCCATTCTGCTAGGTACTCTACCTTCCACATTCACTCCAATCCAAGTTTAATAAAAATAAAGGTTAAGTTTTGTCTACCAAGGTTTGAACCCGTGACCTTCCACCCACAATAACAAAGCATGCCCACTATGCCAAACCACATTCGGTGATATACACAATCAACATAAGTTTACAATACCAATCACCTACTCATACATATTCTTAAAAATTAATAATAAAATAATCCCACATAATTGGCATACTTAGGACTCAAACCCAAGTCCTCTCTCACTACCAAAGTACTCTCAACCACATGAGCTAGTACTTTTCCACATCACATTAAACAACAATTAATATCATAAAGACGCCTTCTACCCGCATTTATTATTTAATTAATTAATTTTTCCCACGTCTTACAAATACGATCTCAGAATTTGTTCTTGCAGCTTCCTTAGTCCAAAGTGTTACTACTGAACACCAACTTCATTTCTCCGCCCATAAACCAAAACTTAGCTTTTCTCATCCACCGATACACCACCTACCACCACTTCATATCTTTGAAGCAAAAGATTATCCCAATGGCCTTACTCAACCCTTGCAAAGGTAAACAGGTCAAGTTTGACCTTGAATCTGCATTCCTCTCCCACCACAAACGTCGAACACAAACCCTAATGGCACATACATGACAAGAAAAGGTATAAAAGACAAAACTCAAACAATAATTCTAACTCCCTTCTTCCCAAACCTTCAGAATTAAGTACGAAAAACTATCTTGGATATAGTCATGAGTGTGCACCCTCATTACTTTATCAAGATTTTTTTTGTTTCTAATACTTTCAGTTTCATAGACCAACTTGACTAAACTTGAATACTTAAACCTACGAAACATGACAACCCACGACCCTCGGGTCATCTTAATGACGAACTACTCTGATACCATAAATGTAACGTCCCAATTTAGTAGAATAATTATAATTTATAGAACGCCTCATGTTTATAGTATAAAATAGAGCACCAACATAAAGTATATTAGAATTAACCTTTAACAATTATCCCAAATTATACTGGAATGGAAGCCCAAAGACACAACACAATGTCATGAAAAGAATTTAAGCACAGATTAGATTAAACTGGAAATTTGCTCAATGAACAAGAAACTACAAAATAATAGTACATAAGAAGAAATGCTCAACAATGAGCAATAAAGAATCTAGGAAGCCTAACTACATCACAACCTCCCCGCCAACATCACGATCATCAAGAGTCTCCACATCTGCTCACACCAAGGATTTGGTGATCACAAAAGGAAAAAGCCAAAGAAGAGAACAGACACAAAGAGAAAGGGTAAGCTAGAGTAAAATATTTAACATGTTATTGAGCAATCAAATTATAAAACAAGTTATAGACAAGCAAAATAGTAAGTACCCAAAACATGTGAAAGCAAACAATTAAAGGACTCTCTAACTCAATATCCGGATCATACTCTTGATATAGAATTCTAAAGGAAGTATGCATTTGTGCTGGTTTGTAAACTCTGCAGAGTCTAGACGCAAAGGGTTATCACCCAACCACACACAGGGTTAATCCTCTAATGTCTTGGGGCCAATATGTCCCAAGACTAGGACCTCCTGCCACTCTCACCACATAAATTATTCTACTCTATGTGAGCATGAATAATTTTTAGAGTTCAGGATACCTTCCTTTATCTAGAGATCTCATATATCAAGATATACACTAACCACCATCACCAAGAGTTTCCCTTGAAACTCTTTTACCAACAAAATCCACATGCCATATTAATCATTCAATTCTCATGCCAAACCACCACCAATCAAAAAGGTCATGTTTTTCATTTTATACTCAACATAAAAGGATTTCATTTAATCTCACATTTTATAAATGCATACCATGACATACGTATATCACAAAATAGTATTCATCCCAAATAAATGAGTGCCAACATTTAAGTACCTGCAATTCCATACAATCAAGCACAACACACAACCATAATTCTTACACCAAAATTCCTAAGTAAATTTATTATCACAAAACCAAAATCACTGCAGTAATTCGTGACACATTTCTCAAGCTATAGATAGAGCTGTCAAAACGGGTAATCCGGCCCGACCCGGCTCAACCCACCACGGGTTGATGATTTAGTGAGCCAACCCAACCCGACTCACTTTTTAGCGAGCCAAAAAAATTCAAACCCGGCCCGGCCCACCACGGTTGGTAGGTTAAACGGGTTGGCTCACAGGTTCACTTAATTAAAAAGAATTTTTTATTTTTTTTCAGTCAAAACTAAATTGTAATTCTAATTAAAATCTAAATTTTTTTAATACAATCCAAATACAAACCAAAATAATAAAAAAATACAAATTGTTTATGTGTTGGATAAAAAAATAACTTAACATGATCCAAATGTAAAGCCCAACTTAATATAAATAAATAAAAACACTTGTGTGACCCTTTTATCTGCGGGTTGGTGAGCCAACCCGGCTCACCACAGGTTCAACCCGGATGAGTCGGGTTCTAAATGAGCAGGGTAAAAAATCAACCCGTATTGAAATTTATAAAAATTTCAACCCAACTCGGCCCGAACCCGTGGTTAGCTGGGTTGGCTCGCGACTTCCAACCCATTTTGACAGCTCTAGTTACAGACATCTAATCGACGATCCAACCGGTCAAACCATAAAATAGCATGTTATGAACCAAATGCCAAAATTTGAGCACAATCCAACGGTTAATGAGTCAGGAAAGTGAATTTTACTAAAACTACGCATATCAGAAAAGACACAGTCGCCCAATGACCAATCACTTGCCCAACGACCACCCGACGCTTCCAGAATACGAGAAATAATGTCAATTATAGTTTCATGAATATTTGAACCCCTAACTTTGAAATACACATAAAATTAACGTTTTCCTCGATCTTGTCTCATATTCCATAAAACACTAATGAATCTTAGCCAAACGAAACAGAAACAAGCAAAACAACTTGAAAAAGTGAAACCCTAGCTTCCCTTACCTTACTCAAGCTTAGCCAAACGAAACAGGACCCCAAGGAGAGCACCACAACTTCAGAAACAGATTAAGGAGCTGAAAATATTGGCACACGAAAACACAATAGGGTTATTAGGAAGAACCCTAGGCAGAGCCACAACAAGACAACTGGAATAAGAAGGTTGGGGTCTACTTACTTGAAGATACGAGTTAAGGCAACTCCGAACAAAGAAGATTCGCTATCTTGAGGAGGCAAAAACTTGTGCCCTAACAGAGTTGCTGCTCTAGAGTTTGAGGAAGGGGAGAGAGATTGTTTTCTACAAAGTGAGACATAATGAAGAGTGAGGGTCTGTGAGTGGTCTTGGGGTCCATAGTGGGCTGGTCTCGGGCCCTTGAAAAGACCAGGCCCAATCCCTCTTTTAGGATAGATATTAAAAATAAAAGGGGTCTCACAATAAACAACCATAACACATTAATTATTAAAAATAGAAATTTGACATTTTAATATATTTTAATTATACTAAATGAAGTATATAAGATAAATAATTTAAATTTCCTATGTGTTCATCATTCTTATATTTCCATTTTGTTGAGCTGTTACTGATTTCAAAGGCTTTCTTAATGCCTCAAGTTTTGTTCAATCTTTTAATTCATACGTGACTTTAGCATATGAATAACATTGGTATCTTCCTTTAAGATTTACTAGTTTGCTCTGAAAAATGTAAATGTTTGATTGTACTGGTTTTCTTATGATGTTTATACATTATATATGTATTAGTGAAAAAACATTTCCTACGTGTTTAATATTTTTATAATAATAAAAATAATAAAATTATCATTATGGTTGTTGTTATTATAATTATAAAATTTAATTAAATATTTGTTTATAATTTTATTATAAGAAGTTTTATTTATTTGTATGTAGTTTTATAATTAAAACAAATGTTTAAATTTAAAAAACGTAAAATTGATAAAATAATTATTTTAATTTTAAAAATTTTTATTTAAAAAATAAAATTAAAAAATAAATATGGAAAAAGAATTTTTTTTTATACATATATAGATTTTGATGATAAAAAACATTAAATTTGTATAAATTTATATTTAAACTCCTGTTGGAGAAGAGAATTAAATGGTTATGGATTGAGATTCTCTATAAATGTATTTAACTTTTATACAAACTCCTCTATAAAATTAGAGAAGGTTTCATAACTATTTAATGGTGGTAAAACTGAAGACTTTTATTATGATAACTTGTTTCCAAGTTGTAAATTTGTAATCAATCTCATATTAAAAATAAGTTAAAATACTTATAATATAATAATTTAATATTGTATTAAAAATATCTTTTTAATCTTTTCAATTTGGATAACTTTTCTTAATATTGTAAGTTTTTTTTTTTCTTTTAGTTCCTATTTTCAGAAAATAAATTTGTTAACCCATTGTTATATTTGTTGTTGACGTTGTTACAGTAAACCTTTGTTTAAGTCTGTAATTATTTAAGTTTGCATATCGTCTACGTTTGAAAAGAGAAAATTTTTGGATTAATAATTTTTATTTATTTTCATAAAATAACTCGTAAAGTTTTTTATCTTTTCAATTTGGATAACTTTTCTTAATATTGTAAGTTTTTTTTTTCTTTTAGTTCCTATTTTCAGAAAATAATTTTTTTAACCCATTGTTATATTTGTTGTTGACGTTGTTATAATAAATCTTTGTTTAAGTCTACAATCATTTAAGTCTGCATATCGTAAAAAGAGGAAATTTTCAGATCAATAATTTTGTGACTTTATTTTCATAAAATAACACGTAAAGTCATTTGACTTTATATTATGTTGAATTATATATATATATATATATATATATATATATATATATATAAAATAATAAGTTCTTCTGGTAACATATCTCTTGTATCTATCATATTACTTATATCTTTCATATTTTTACAATTTTTACAAAATTTTAACACTCATAGTATTTCATATTGTAATTATATGACCCATAATAATTCATATTATAATATAATTCTTAAAATTTCATAAGTTCGCATCACAATTAAGTCTGTATCGAACTTTTAAGATCAAAATGCGGACTGAATTAAATGTTTATTGTAATGTTAATATCAATAATGACATGAAAATATGTTTCTAACTTGTTTTGTTAAATAGTCCTCCAAAATTAAAAATATCTCTTTAACCCTTTAAATATAAAATCGACATTTTAAGTCCCATGAATTTAAAATTAGTTTTTATATAAAAAAATATATGCGTAGTATTTAAAAGTGTTATTCTACGTATTCTAAATTTGAAATAATCCATTTTTATTTTCAAATTTTATATTATTAAAGAAGTATTAAGGTTACTAAGAAATGTTTAAGTAGAGAAATGTAATGTGGGCTTTGAAAAGATATTTTTAATATTTTAATCCCTAAAAATTTTAAAAATGAATTTAAGGGTTTGAAAAGATATTTTTGAAAAATGAATTTCATTATCTTTGTTACATATGTCATTGTTGACATGATGTGTTAATCATGTATGCGTAATAATATTTTTAGTTCCCAAATATCAAAACATAATTTTTGAAATCCAGATTTGGAAGAGTAAATATAAAAGTAAGCAAAATTTTAAGAAATAGAGAGACATATTTTAGACTAAATAAAATACTTATAAATAAAATACTAATTTAATATTACATTGAAATCCTGTAATATATTATGCCTTAAAAGTATTTTTTTATTATTTTTGTCAGTTGATTACACTATGTATATTTTTTTTTCAAAAAGAGCTATTGGACTTAAAGAGGCCCACAAAATCCCAAAACTAAAACCCTAATACGACCCAACCCACTAATTTGCAGCTCTGTATCAAACAGACAACAGAGAAAGGAAAAGGGAGAGCAGTGAGATCGATCAAATGCGAACGATCGAAACGCTGAACAACCTGACAAGAGAGAAACAGTGATCCACAGAATTGTTACCCAGGTGCGTTATGCTTCAATTTGACCTAGAGAAACAATTCCAGTGTCGTTTTTTGTTTTTGTTTTTTATTCTAATGTCCAACCATGCGAGTCAACTAGGTTCGAGGATGTGGTAACGGAAGTTTATCCAAACAGGATCAATGAGTCGAATAATGTTTCAAAAATCTCTACAAGCGTAAGTTTAAGTTCTGTTTTTTGTGCTTTCAGGGTGAATTGTTTTATTGGATTAGGCGAACACGATGGGTGTTAAACTATATTGATTTTCCATTCTGAGAGACTGTATCAGAATCAGTTGAGAATGAGTTTGCTTTCAAGAATAAGGCACTGTTTACCCCATGGTTTGTGTAGACAAACTTTTCAGCCAACAGTAGTGCGGCTTAACTCTAGTAACATAAATGTTTTTTCAAGAAATTTTGGTCAACCTGCAAGGAAAGAGGAGGAGGATGTAGAGGAAGTGGAAATTGACCAAAGAAGTCTTCCCGCTGATTTTGATCCTGCTACATTTGATCCCGACGATCATCGAGGTCCTCCGTCAGAAAGAGTTTTCAGGCTTGTTGATGAAATTGCATCTCTTACAGTAGCTGAAGCTGCAGAATTGGGTCTTGTTCTGATGAAGAAAATGGGAGTGAAGGAGATGCCTAATGTGGGATTTATGAAAGCAGGAGCGGGAAATTTGGCTGGAATGGCAGCGAAAGCACCAGCTGCGGCCAAGGAGGAGCAAAAGCCGGAAAAAACTGTGTTTGAATTGAAACTGGAGTCCTACGAAGCGGCTTCCAAAATTAAAATCATCAAGGAGGTCCGGGGCTTTACTGATTTAGGTTTGAAGGAAGCGAAGGATTTGGTTGAGAAAACACCTTCTGTTATAAAGAAGGGTGTTTCAAAAGAAGAAGGGGAGAAGATAATGGAGAAACTGAAAGCTCTTGGTGCAAAAGTTGTTATGGAATGATGTATGTTGTTTCATTTTAGCTGTCTGAAATTTAGAAAATTTCATAATGATGGCCGAGGACACTGCAAAATTTTGCTGGTGCTGTGTTAATTTTTAGCATGAACTGGAATTTGATTTTATGCAGCTTTGCAACATTATTCTTCTGTTCCTTCTTAATGGAATAATTGTTGTATTCCTACGTACGATACTCATTAACATTACTTTATAAATAAATTAGTGTTCTGTAGACCTTTTCGTGTATCAATTGAATTTTGTTGCAGTTACCAGCCACGGACACTTGCAATCTTTGAACTTTTGAACCTTCACACTTGGACCATAAATGAGAACCATCAACCTAGGAAAACCTTATCTGAGTTTAGATAAACAGTACACAGGTTAGTGTATGTCTGGTTTTCAGTTTGAAGGCCCAAAAGTAGCTGTAGAAGGTAAAGTTGACAAACAAATTAATCTCGTTTGATTTTCATTTTAACCTTAGTTTTACTATCTGCATGTTTGATTTAAAGTTGCAAAATTCAGCGTTCTAATGTATGAACCATCAATGAATCTTTTGTTGCTATAGATGATTTTAATCCAAAGATGCATGACTTTGTCTTGAAGAAGTCACTAAAAAGGGGGAGTTTCACTAACAAACTCAGTATGCAAATAAATTTTAGCAAAATTCAAGTTTACAAACTTTAGTCCTATCATAACCTTAATTAAGTTCATAACCCTCATATTTCTCCCATTTTCTCCAGAACCAAGGTTGAGTAACTGGATTTAGTGTAGTTTTGGAGAAACAGTTTAATTAGGCTCTTCTATTGATAAGCAATTTAAATTTAGGCTTCATTTGGAAAACCACAATGGCTAAGTTGGTTGAGAGTCGAGGAAGTCAAATTGTTGAGCTGTTTCATATACTTTATGACTTGTTTTCAAAATCCATCATAAGTGATTTTATTGAAATAAGTTGAAATTAACTCACACGTTCATTAGTTCTTCCAAACACTTGTGTAAGGGTTTATCATTATATAAGCTCAATTATTTTTTCTATTTTGTTATGATTTTTACAGTGAATGTAAACATTTTTCATGTAATACATGACAAAGTTAGGAGGAGCACAAGTGTTCTAGAGGAGTAAAGACAAATAATTCTCCTAAATAAAATTGTGATAAAAAATGCCTTTGCAATCCAAAACGACTAGAAAATGAAGCAGTTGTACTACTATTGTGATCTATATTGTCTTTAGATAGAAACTCCTCCAAACTAAAGTTGCGGAGTGTCTCAAAGGTGCAACAAAACTATCCATTGATTAGAATATTTTTTTGCATATATTAGTACTAAAAACTACATGCTTGAGGAGTCCCCAATTGTTGAAATTTTTCTAAGCCAATTGCATATCCTTGGGTGGTATTGTGTGCTTAATTTTGTATTTTTATATTAGATTTAGATTAAGAGGCTAATTTCTTAGTTTTTCATAATTTGTGTTAATGTGTTTTTAGACTAGTTTTTAGTTTCATTTTTAGTTTTTTGTATTCTTAGTCTTTGTGAGTAGTGTAGTATAGTTTTAAGTTTAGCTTCGTTTCAATTCTAGTTTAAAATTTTATAATTCAGATTTAGATTTTTAGCTTTAGTATAGTTTTTAGGTTCTGCTTTTAGAAATTTTAGTGTTTTGTTCAAATGATTCATTGTATATAATTCTCTTTTGGGTTGATGATAGATTCTTAGTTTAGTAAATAGTAAAAGTTAGAGTTAGAATTCTAAGTTAGACTATTGTTGTTATTGTGTTTTAGATTATTTTCCTTGAGTCATTATGTTCTACATACACCTGTAATTCTAATATGTGTTTTGCGTGAGTTAGGTGCCTTGTTGAATTGAAGTGTAGCTTCTGATTTGGAATTTGCTGACTTAAAGATTTTTGGATGTGAATAAGAGGGCTAGACTGCTTGAATGCATGCTGAAGCAGAAATCAAGTCTAGTATCTGCTGTTACGTGTGTGCAGTGCACTTGAGGAGAATTGAACAGCCTTGCATTGACGTTGACTTGTATGGGAAGCTTCTGGATAAGATGACATGGTACATGACAGCTGTCAAGGTGACTTGGAGTAGCAAGTTAGGAGCTCTAACAGTCAAAACCAACCACTGCACTTGGGCAACCTGCACTAGCCAGTACGTTTGGAAAGATGTAACCTGAATACCAGCTACCTAGGTCCTAGGTTATGATAGTTAATGTAGTTAAAAGAGTTGTAAAGTTAGTTGACTGGTTTTTAGAGGTTCTTATGACTGCTTTTACAGATTTTTCAGTTGCTTAGGCAGTTACATTATATAAGGAATAACGATAACTGATTTATTATCATGATAAAGGTTCATAGGTTCTTCACAATTTGCTTTTAGATCATTCAAAATAATTTTCAAGCATAACAATTCACATACCCCTGTGTTGTCACTAGGAATTCAACCTTTGCACCATGCCTTGCAACTACATTTTTTTTCTTTTCCAAGTTACTAAGTTTCCACCCAAGGACATGCACAAGTGAATCTCCAATCAGTAACAAATGGTCTGCAACAATGTGCATCTCCTTTTTGGATTTTCATCCTTCTTAAACAACAGTCCCCTTCATGCACTTGCCTTCAAATATTGAGGGATTCTGTTCAAAGTTTTTAAGTGTTGCTCTCTTGGATTGTGCACAAATTGACTATCAGAACTTGCAACATAAGTAAATGAGCTTCGACAAGCCACTAATATTGGCCCTTGTTCACAACAAAGCTATCTTGATCACTACCAATTCTATGGTTTTGTTTTGGAGGAGTTCCAATGGCTTTGCATATAACTTTCCCTGTTTCTTTGAGAAGATGCAAAATGTGTTTTATTTGGAAGATGAAGATGCCCTTTTCAAGTAGGTAACTTTTATTCCAAGAAAGTACTTTAATTTTCCAAGATCGTTGTTCTCCAACTGGCACTAGTTTTTTCTTTCAAGATTAGTTTCTCACATAAATCATCCCTTGCAATGATTATGTAATCTGCACAGACTAAGAGAATAGTAGGTTTGCCTTCTAAGGAATGCTTGATAAATGAGGTGTGCTCACCTTGGCTTTGTGTAAGTCTTCAAATAGTTTGAGTAAGTCTTCAAAACCAAGCACAGCGTGACTGCTTGGGTTTGTACAAGACTTTATTCATTCTACATACTTTATCACTTTTTTCAGTTGATCCAAGGCTCTTTATCCCTTTCTTTAGTAGACCCAAGGTTAGGAGGAATTTTCATGTAGATTTCTTCCTCTAAATGACCATGTAAAAATACATTTTTCACATCAAACTTGTTAGAATGTTATAGATTTGTTAATCATTAGCTGTTACAAATTCTAGGAAATGAGGATCATGGATCCTGATTATTAGGCAAGAATTTAGTGTATTTGATTATGTAAATTAGTATAAATATATAACGTGTGGTCTGCATTAGACTCAACATTCAAATAACTCTTTCTTATATGGTATCAATAGTTTTAGGTTTCTTCGATCCATTTCTTTTCCTTCCAGGTGAACAATAACTGCAATCCATAGAAGACCCCATTTTCTCTCAGGTGAACAACACTGGCGACCGTTGCTTGCCCTTTCCTTTTGTCACCAAACGCTCTTTTTTCCTCTGGTGACTCTGCTGTTGCTAGAACCGTCCTCCTCTGGTGATCGATCACTAAGCATTGTTTGTCACTCTGTTCCACTACCTCAAGTGGCCACACCACGAATATTTTATTCGGCATGTATTTTTCACACACCCGTAACAGATTGCTACTTTCCCTTTCTTCCGGCACAACCAGCTTGATGGCACAGCCCCGGCACAACCAGCTTGATGGCACAGCCCCTGATGCCCTGTTTTCGCTTATTTTCCATGATTTTCGACAACTCTGACTCAAAAGCTGCCTGTTAACCTGGGTGGTTTCTTTTATCTTGCTGATGTTTCATGCAGTGATAATAGATTAGTCAACCATTCAACTTTTTAGCAATGTTCTTGAAACCAATTCTTTGCAGCAATTTTTTCTCCATTTGACTAGGGATTACTTGTATACTTAAGTTGAAAAATCTTGGAATGTTTTTATTTTAGAGTGAAACAGAATGCTTTTATAATAAAGACATTTTTTTTCTTCCGTTTTTTTTTTTATTGTGTGGATAAATAATTTTAAGGTTTAAGTGTTGTACTCAACTCTTTCACCCTCATTTTGCATAAAATTATTCATGTTTCTTATTGCATCTTCTCTTGCCAGTTTTAGAGGTTATTTTATTATTTTCCTGTTCGCTTTTCCATTGTTTCTCTATTTCCTTTCTTTCTTGATAAAGATTAATAGGTATAGAGGAACTATTGCAACGTGGGTTTCCATGACTGCTTACATCCTAGTTCCTTGTTTGATTTTTTTCACTTGAATTTGCACAATTAAGTTCTCCTGAACTCCTTAGGATTGATCTTGGTATTTCTCGATTAATAAATCACGTTCCCACTTTGATTTATGCTGCACTTATCTGATCTTGTGAATGCTAAAGGCTATAGTGAATGGATACACTTAGTATCAGAGTTTACACTAAAATCTTTGCATTCTTGGAAGGTATGCATCTATTATTATTTAATTAGTTCCTTGAAGTAGCTGGATTATACATTTTGTTTAGAAAATGTTAGGAACTGTGTCAAGTATGTTGGAAACAATTTCCGTTCCAATTGGATTAATGGCTAGGATACTTAAATGGACAAATTCATTTTTGGTGGCTTGTCATGAGCCTACAAAGTTACATTTTCTTACTATTTCTCTTGAACTTAATTGAATATGAATGATTATCGAGTTGCTTCCAAGTGCTTACGCACTCAAGCATTTAAATTAAAATATTTTAGTTTTCAACTTAGTATCAGAGTGGGTTCTATCTTGCTATTCTTTCTCATTTGCAGTTAAGTCTCAGACCCCTTCTGTTGTTGTTCAGACTGCAATCTAAATTGCCTTGTTGTGAGGCAAACCCTTTCAATTTTGGAGGCAAAAGCCTGCACATGAGTGTCATGTGTCATGCTCCGATCACTATCGATTTGCTTGCATGATAGTTTGGTTTCGAGATTTGGGATATGACGATTGAGAATTAGGGAAAGAGTTTGATTTTCTGCTCTATTTGCTTTGCTATGAGTTGAAAGAACAATGATTTGTATATTAATTCCTATTGTTATATGCAATGATAGGAATCATTCCCCATCACATCGTACTATAGCTAGCCTTACTACTAGAAAAGGGGAAAATTGTTCGTATTATTTCTCCGCATGAAACAACCCTAGCCCTAAAGAGTGATGAGGAGAGAGAGGGAAAACCCTAGCCATGAGGGGAGAGAGCTAGGTGCAACAAACCAAGAAGACAAAGGCATAAATCTGCCTTGAAGACATTGATTTCATGCTCATATTCTGAATATACATATAAGGATGGACTCTGATAAAATTGTTGAATAAAAATGAAAAAGTTAAGCAATATATAAGTTAGATTCATAAATTTATTGTCTTAAGATGATGTCAATATCTCGTTCTCGTTCTCCTACTTTTAAACTCTCACAAGCCGATAACTCCTCCTCATATATCGTCCTCTTTAGTCCGAAATGAGATTTTGTTTGCAGAAGACTATGAGTAGTTTGTTAATGATGCTTTAGAGATTTCCTTTAGTTAATTACCTTTGACTCCCTGTTAATAATCTGACCACCTAAATATTTACTTTATTGATATAATATCATCCAAGCCCACATACATGTAAGCCGAGTACATTTCGGTCCAGATGGCCAAGGTGTAGTCAAATACATGTAGAACACATGTAGTTAAGTATTGTATCCCTCGAACGAACAATAAAAAATGATGCATAAAGTTTGAAGTTTTGTATCTTTCTAAAGAATGGTATTATAGTATTATAGTTCAAGTTTCTATAGATGACTTTTTTGTTGTTGTTTTAATATTTGTGTTTCAAACTTGTGTATTGGAAAAAATGGACACCAACATGTTACATTATAATAAGGAATGTGGTCTGTAATATTTTCTTTCTTTCTTTCTTTTGCTTTAAAATTGTAGATTCTCCCAACCATGTTTTTGGCTACCCAACATTGATGCTCCAAAACCAGAAAATAACTAATGGGAGAAAGTGATTCCTAAGACTTGGAAGATTGAATTAGGAAGAAAGATGGTTGTTGAATCATCATGGTATTCAAACAAGTTTTAAGATATAGAGAATCTTTGCACTAGATTTCAGTGGGTTTAATATGATTGCATTTCATCATTCATATCCCAAAAGGTGCCTTTTGATTTGCACTTAGCACTAAGGTGCTTTCTTGCTATTTGTATTTGTCATTTTTGTTTTCAATTAAATGCTTCCAGCAGCCCCTCGTGGATTAAACAACAAAGTGGAAAATCTTTCTGGTGGGGAAAAAAGTACACAAAACTTTTGATGAAGATTTAATGTTATGCATACATCATCAATAGAGAATATTACAAGATTTTGTCATTTTCTTATTAAATATGGTTAACGAAAATCTTTGGTTACTGGGTTTGATGACGATAAAAAATTTAGTAATAGTAAATTAGATTTGAAGTGTTTAACAATGTTTAAGGATTGTTTGGAAAAACAACTTACAATTTTTTTTAAAATATTTTTTATTACATAAAACTTGTGTTGTATGTGCTTAAAATGTTAAGGTTAAATTACTCTTTTGATCCCTCTATTTGTTAGAAAATTTTAGTTTGGTCATCAAATTTTTCGTTGTCTCAATTTGGTTCTTATTTTCTTAAAAATGATTGAATTTGGTCCTTACTGTTAGTTTGACCAGCCGGTGTTAAAGTCAACGCCACGTGTCAATTTCTGATTTTTTTTAATTTTTTACACATGTCACTTCATAGTTGTGTCACGTGTCAAAGTGACTCAATTTGGTCCGTATATTTGTTTTTAGTTTAAATTTAGTTCTAATTTTTGTAAAAATGAAGTAATATTGTCCTTCCTTAAATTGACATTAAATTCACTTTTTTATAAATCTTATGGTAATATTCTTACTAAAATTAACATTTTTATTAAATATTTCTATAAATAGATTAAATTAATTTTAAATTCTATACAAAACATTATTAGACTTTGGTTTTGTTTTGAACTTGAAATTTAGTTCTTAAACTTATGTGTGACAAATTATTTGATTTTTAATCTTCACAAAGTTTGTATAATATGATACACTTATGTCTTTATATATGATGACAAAATTGTTAAATTTTGAAATTAAGTTTGGGGTTTAACTTTATTTAATAATAAAACTAAAAAAAAAAAACTTGTTTAAAAATATTTTTACAAGTATTTAATAAAAACGTCAATTTTATTAAGAATATCATCATAAGTTGTATGAAAAATTAAATTGAATATCAATCTAAGGAGGGACAATATTGCTTCATTTTTACAAAAATTGGGACTAAATTGAAACTAAAAACAAATATAAGAACCAAATTGAGTCATTTTGACACGTGACACAACTGTAAAGTACCAGAAATTGACACGTGGCATTGACTTTAACAATGTCTGGTCAAAATTAATGGCAAAGATCAAATTGAATCATTAAGAAAATGAGGACCAAATTGAGACAACAAAAAACTTGAGGACCATACTGAAATTTTTTGACAAATAGAGGGATCAAAAGAGTAATTTAACCAAATGTTAATATATTTGCGTTTAAATATATATGTGATGAAAAAATATTAAAATTAAGTTAACTAAATGGTGAATATAATATTAATTCAGATTTCAAGTTTATTGATAAAACATTTGGATTAATTATTGTTTGCTTTGAAATTCATAACACGATTTTATCATTTAAAGAAAGAAGGTATATTTAAATTATTTTTTAATCAATGTTCAATTGTTATAAGATTATTGGACATTCCACAACAGTAATATTAAATATTTTACAAATAAAAAATCATATTTACTATATCTAATAGTTACTATATCTAACGTCCTATTAAATAGATAAATCTAATTAAAGAAAACGTCGTATACTTAATAAAATTATAAAAGTCCAACTGTAGGCTAAAAGACATGCCCATAAACAGGGAATTAGAAAAGTAAATAAAACTTCTTCAAAAGTGGCTCAATAGTGAGTCATTATCCTACCAAAGACTAGGGCCTCCTGCTACTCTCACCACTTGAGTCAGTTATTGAGTCAGTAAGCTCTATGTGAGACTAACTGACTCTTTAGAGCTTCAAGATACAATCCTTACTTAATTATATACTGAGGCACCACCACGAAACCTTACTAAGAGATTCGTGGAATTACGTCCATTACTTGAGACACCACCATGAGCTCTCACTAAGAGGCCGTGAAATTACGTCCTTACATGAGACACCATTATGAACTCTCACCAAGAGGTTCATGGGATTATGTCCATTAGATGAGGCACCACCATGAACTTTCACCACGAGGTTCATGGAATTACGTCCGTTAGGTGAGGCACCACCATGAACTCTTACCACGAGGTTCATGGAATTATGTCCATTAGATGAGGCACCACCATGAACTCTCACCAGGAGGGTCATGGAATTACGTCTTACCCATACCTTATCCATGTTTCACCAACCAATCATAAAGTCTTCATGCATACCAATCTCATGCCACCAAGAGGTTCATGGGATTATGTCCATTAGATGAGGCACCACCACGAACTCTCACCACGAGGTTCATGGAATTACGTCCATTAGGTGAGGCACCACCATGAACTCTTACCACGAGGTTCATGGAATTATGTCCATTAGATGAGGCACCACCATGAACTCTCACTAGGAGGGTCATGGAATTACGTCCTACCCATACCTTATCCATGTTTCACCAACCAATCATAAAGTCTTCATACATACCAATCTCATGCCAATATATATAACTAACCATCCAAATAATTCATACCAAACTCATACCAAACTCATCAATTCCAGACCATAACTTACATAATACATGCATATTCACACCCCTCAAGTTTTAAATAGGCCAAGTCAAGCAAATCATGCAATCAACAACCATAAACATGGAAACATACAATCCTCCAAGCACGTTGCTATCAACCTCGCTCAAGCTAGCAGCTCTCTCCTGGGCAAGATTTCGAGCAGGGGGCACTTCGAGTTCTCGCTCAAGCTAGGCCATCTAGCTCAGGCGAGATCTCGAAACAGAGAGGGGGTGAGCCACTGTTATTCTCGCTTAGGCGAGAGCTTCTCATTTGGGCGAAAAGCACACTCACCTAGGCGAGTTTAGCAGGTCTCTCCTGTTTTTCACGGGAGCAACACCAGAAAATACAGTTCAAGACCACAATCAACTCAATTCATGCAATACGACTTCAACCAGACATTTGAAACACGAATCACAAACAAAAACAAGCAACAAACCACAAAGTTTGAAAACCCTAACTTCTCTTGGAAAATGCTAGTAGAACACCCTGACACCTAAGCAAATGAGTACGACAACTCTCGGAGCAAATTCGCGAAATGTAAACACCAACACAAATTGAACACGAGGTCACTACAGTGAACCCTAACTGGAACTATGAAAAAAATCAAAGTAGAGAGGAATAGTATGAGTTGGGAACTAACTTACGTGGAAAAGAAAACAAAGTTGAACTAGCTTGCCACGGAGTAGAGGCAAACCCTAGCAGAGCTTGCTGATGGAGTTCAAGAGGGGGAAAAGGGGTTGTTTTCTGAAAGTGGGCATAAATGAGAAGGTTAGGACTAGTTTAAGGATTTTGGACATCCAATAGTCAGCTTTAGGCCCAATATATTTGGGGCAACCCCTTAAATATTGAAGCAGAATTAAGTGGACCTTACATTCATATACTTGACTATATTAAAATAATAATTTAGGTATCATAAGTTTCAAAAAATGTGAAACATTTTAAGCTGTTTAAAAAACAAATTTTCAGTAAAAGAAACTTTTGCTTTCACACACAAGAATCAGTTACAAGGTAGTTAAATAAACTTAAAACACACACTAAATTACTTAGTTGGTAGTTAAGTAAATAAATGAATAAATAAAACTCTAATAAAACCCAAATTAGTTCTGGCATCATGTTAACATGCAGAATTAACTAATTTATTTGTTTCAGTACTAACTAGCATATTAACTAGCATATTGGGCATCACTGTGTATCAATATAAATATAAATTTGCAGAGTTATCATGAAGCGGTTGGTAACTTACTATTTCTCACCACTTATTCTTATATCAACTATCAAATAAATTTATACTTATTGAACTCTAAGGTGGATTTAGGTAAACAACTATAAATTAAATTATTTATCTACATTAATGTTTTGTTATTGATTAAGATTTATTAAAAACCATAAAAAACAAAAAAAAATCATATATCTTAATTAAGGGGTGTCAATCATAGTTTTAATATATTTAATTAGAGTGTCTCATAATAATTGTGTTGATTGTGACATCCCATTTAAATAGATTTAATCTATTAAAAAAAATCGTATAATTATAAAATAAAAGAGCAAGCAGATAGACAGTATATATTGGATTCACCAGTACAGTCATCCACAAATATACTTAATAAGATAAATAAAGCATACCAAGAATGCCATAAACGAAACATATACTGAGAGTTTAAAAGTTTGCAAAAGGTTGCTCATAGAGCAAGGAATTACAAAAAGGCACTAGGGCCATAACACTGCTCCTAAGAACCACAGATAATAAGTTCAACTAAACAGCACCGCTGCCACCATCAAATCCACCTTCGGCATTTCTCCCATCTGTTCCCACCAATAAGGTGATCATCGCAAAAGAGAAAAACAAGACAAGAAACATACACAAATGAAAGGGTAAGCTAGTGTAAAATAGTTTTAATCATAATATAACAAGCAAGTACTTATAACAGTTCCAAGCATACAACACAGTAGACACAAAATCATGTTATGCCAAACAAGCAAGACACTATGACTCAATTATCCGAATACATATAATAAGATCGGATTCACTGGACGTTTGCACTTGTGGTGGCCTCTATTGCTCTACAGAGCCATTGCCAATGGGTTTCACCATACCACACACAAGGTTAGCCTTCAAGCATCTAAGGTCATTATCCTACCAAAGACTAGGGCCTCCCGCTACTCTCACCACTTGGATCATTTTGCTCTACGTGAGACTAACTGATCCTTTAGAGCTTCGAGATGCGATCCTTACTTGAATCCTTATCTTAATTATATACACTACACACCACCATGAGGTCTCCCCATGAGACTCATGGAATTACACCTATCTCACACCAAATTCATGTTTCTCATACCATAACCACCACTTTCATTTCAAACATCAAATTCCCATGCCAACACACCACCAACTAACAGTTCCATGCCATAATCACTTCCAGCATACCAATTGCAGTTCATACAACTCATACAACTCAAGCAAATTCACATAAATCATGTATGTTCGAGATAATTAGCCACTCACAATGTAAACAGAAACATAAAGTGTAAACCTGCACTGTTCTCGCTTAGGCTAGAAGCCCTCGCCTAAGCGACAACAACTGTCTCGCTTAAGCTAGGCATTCTCGCCTAGGCGAGGCCTATAACAGTGGGACTCTGCGAGCCCTCGCTTGGGCGAGACTAGCTCGCCTAGGCAAGATCACCACTCACCCAAAACTAAAGTCCCTCGCCTGGACGAGGACGCGAGCAAAGCACAACTGGTTTTCTCGAGGGCGAGCTTGGGCGAGCCATTCTCGCCTGAGCGAGACGATGCGTTGCTCAAAACAAGAGTTGGTCACCTGAGCGAGATGCTCGAGCAGAACCAGGACGAGCTTCTACTATTCTCGCCTAGGCAAGATGAGCTCGCTTGGGCGAGAATACCAGCTCTCTCCCACTATTTCATGCATTCAACACCCAAAAACAGCCAAGTACAATCCATATAGTTCATCCAAAAATAGGTACAAGCATTTTTAAATCACTTTAAGCATACAACAGAAGCAGAAACAGACCACATACTTCAAGACACGAAAAATGACCTAGCTTCCCTTACTTTGAGTAAAGTTGAGCTTAGGGGAAGGAAACATGTAGGAGGAATTCCAAAACCAAAAGCAGCTTTTAAGGAGCTGGAAACATAGCAGACAAGAACAAGAGGGTTTATGATTAAGACCAACACGAACTCAAACTTAAGAGGGGAAAGAAACCGTAAACGAGATTGAGCTGTGATTTCTACTTACTTGGAGGTGGGTTTGATTCTCTTTGAGGGGGAAAACAGTTGTGCCCTAGCAAAACTCCTACTTCAGCACTGTGTGAGAGAGAAGATAGAAATTTTTTGGAAAAAGAGGAAATGAGAAGGATTAGTCGCTGCAAAGAGGGTATTGGGGTCCCCTACTGGGCAGACCTTGGGCCTGCGAAAAAACCAGGCCCATACACTTATGAACTGAAAAAGGAGCTTACATTGATTCACTCTCTTTATTCTTGGAATAAAGGTACAATTTTTTTAAATAGTTTTTTTTTTCTCTGTAAACACTTTCAAAAATTAAAAATAAAATAGAACTTTTTTTTATAAATTATTAATTACATCCTCTCTTGTTAAGGAAAAAACAATATGGACAGTGAAACCTTCTACCTGTTAATCCAAAATTTACAAAAGGTGTTCAAAAAGATTAAATTATAATGAAGATTTTATATTTCAAATTGACTAATGCAAAACTTATAAAAAAAAAAGAGTATAAACTGATATTATTGAGATTGAGGAAGAAATAGTCCAAGAAATGAACCAAAGAAGAAACAAATAGTGCTTTATTAAGCTTAGGTAGGGAGAAATATTTCATGGAGGTTTCTTTTTGAACACCATATGACCTGAATCAAATTCATTCCAACTTTGTGTTCGTTTCTTATGAGACTAGGAGGAACTTTCACTTGATCTTCCAGAATCTTCTCCAACATCAATTTCATGAAATGTTCCATAGGATGAAGGAGAATATGCTTGTGGAATATCCAAAGCAACTGCTCTCTGAAGAGCTGCATGGTACTCTTCACTGTGTTCTCGAGCTATGGATTCATGTCTCTCCATGCTCTCTGCTTTGCTGGAATCTCCATATAATCGAATATTTTTTCTTAAGTTCCTTCAGAAAGCTGAAAAGATTATCTTTTCAAAAACCCAGATAGTGTACAAAGAGTTCAACTCACAAAAATCTACTGAAGACAAGTCACCAGCATCTGTAGAAACACACCACACTAACAAAAGGGAAAATGCTTATTAAGGCCTACTAAGGTTGGGGAAAGAACAAGATGTGATACTTCAAGAATGACTCCATTGAAACATTTACTGGTTTTCTAGATTTTCTTAATCATTGGCTATTTGTCAATACAATAGAATGCATATGCTATCATAAGTAAAAAATGTGACCAAGTGCTTGACAGTGTCATAATATCTCTCTACAAGTGAAAGTAAACAATTACAAATACAACTAGCAGTGTTCTTGCAGTGTATGGAAACTTTTTGATTAATGCAAAATTTATAAATAAAACCAAATTAAAGATATAGGATTAAGTGTTTACATTGTTAATATTGAGCATTCAATTTTTATTAGACAGTATAAGTTAAATAGAAAAAAAAAAATTAAAATAAAGGAATAAATCATAGAAATAAAGTATTATGGTTGTTCTCAAGATTAATATTAGAAAAGCTTTTGACACCATTGATTGGAACATCTTAATAGTTGTTCTAAAAGCCTATGGTTTCCATGACATTTTTTGTAATTGGATTCTTTTACTTTTAAATTCTAAATTATCTGTGCTGATTAATTGCAGGCTGAATGTTTTCTTTTGATGCTCTATTGGGGGGGGTTAGGCTTCAAGAGCTGAGATCATTGATTTTTGGCAACATTTATACGAGAAAATTCAGTTTCTGAAGCAGAACTCCTGGATGTTATTCAGGCTACTGATATCACTATTCAAAAAGGTTGGAGATGGATTCCTTGCTCACTGTGAAAGCTTTGTCTGTTTAGTTTCTAGGAAATTAAGGAATAGATGGACTAATGTTTTGGATTCTATTAAATAGTATACAGTTTAGATTTTCACACACTTATAGGGAAGGAAATAGGTGTGGGGATAGTTTAGCTGTTTATGGTCTTAGAACTTTAGCTTTTACTGATTGGGATGGAGTACTTCCTTTTATCGTCTCTGTTTTTTGCAGATTTGATCTCCCACATTAGATATTTTCTTAGTGGGTTTTGGTTTGATCCCCCATTTTTGTATTTTTTTAATTGTATTAAGAATACCGCACATTATTGTTACAGGTTATAGTGCTCACCTGGTTTGGATTGCAGCCTGTAAGGTGATGCAATAACATTCAATCCTTTGATTAAACAAAATATATGATTGGATTGGGTAAAAGTCTTGCGAAGAAAGATAGAAAGTAGGTTAACCTATTATAACCATATTTCGTTCAGAATTATGCAGTACAGTAACTGCGGAAGCCCAGATTGCAGCACGTTTAACATATCTATGTTGTATACAGAAATAAACCACATTCAAATGTGTGCTTTCTCGCTCCATTATCCTTCCTCTCAAACATGAAAAACATGAAAAACATTTCTGTGAAGTTTTCTAAAAAATTCATAATACAAGGAGAATGCTAACAGGTGGGTGTCCTTAGGTAAGTAATTAAAAATAATTAATATGCATTCAATATTTATTACCACAGTTTTTGTTAGATATTGTTTGATATTATTAAGATATTGTTAATCACAATATCAAACAATATCTTCTATTTACTCTATTTATTTTCAGTTACTATTTTTAATTGTACCTCCCTCTATTATAAATAAATTACCCTAGGTGTGGTTTATACACAATAGAAATTAATCTCAAACCATGTTTTCTTTCTTCTCAACATGGTATCCAGAGCTTAAGATATTTTTTGGCATTTTTATTTTCGTCGCCCTTGTCGTTGCAACCACCGTCGAAGTGTTAGTTCCGACTAGCGACCATACGGTTCTGATCGCCCCGTCCAGGCGACCTCCGCCAGAATCGTCGCCATCGGAGTAGCAAAGCTCCCTCACACACCATTCGAAGTCGCGCCTCTTCCAGTTCCTCCATGACGTCTTCCACTGCCTCTTCCAGTTCTGAACTCTCTTCTGGTGTGTCTTACCCGTCCATCTACACTAACTATATTAATGTATACTTATCCATTGACAAGTTAACTAACCCTAATTATGCCACATGGTCATCAGACGCCCGATTATGGCTTAAGAGTCAGAGGTATCTTGATCATCTTGTCCCGAAAGAACATACTCTTACTCCTGCTGAGGACGACTATTGGGAAACCATTGACGCTCAATTATACGTGGTTCTCAAGGATACTCTTGATATTTCATTAAAGCAACTTTTTCGTTCTCACGAAACATGTACTGAAATCTAGCAACATACCAAGTTATTATACACCAATGATACTCAATGTTTCTATGATGTTTGTGATGTTTAGAGGAAATAAGATCTTTAGCCGAAGTGAGAGTAGGTGCTTTCGGGACAAGATGATTAAGATACCTCTGACTCTTAAGCCATAATCGAAAATTTAATGACCATGTGGCATAATTAGGACCAATTAACTTATAATGGATAAGTGTACATTAACATAGTTAATGTAGATAGACGACTCATACACACCAGAAGAGATTTTAGATAACTGGAAGAGACGGTGGAAGACGCCATGAAGGAAGAGAATAGATAGGAAAAAAAAAACCTAAAATACCAAAGAGATCCAATTGAATCAACAAGACCATTACAGTGATCTCTGTCGAAGACGTTGGATGACCCACAGCCAATCACGACGGCAAAATGGGAGGAGGCGCGACTTCGAACCGCGCATGAGAAAAAGTCGCTGCTCTAATGGCGTTTAGGTCGCTTGGCCGGGATGATTAGAATTGTGTGGTCGCTAGTCGGAACCGACATTCCGACACAAGAGCTAATTTGTAGAAACTCTCCTTATAAATTTCTTCCAATTTTTTTTAATTTTACTTGCATATTAGCTAATTTTCACTTAAGGAGAAGCCAAGTTCACTTTTTTTCTTTTTGCTTCCTCTGGTAGAAGAGCTTATAGAGAAGTTCATCCAAACAATCGCAAGCTAATTGAAACAGAGATAAGTTATGCATACCCACAATGCCACTCTTATCAATCTACATAAATCTCAAGAGAACCATGCACAGTGGAATTTTTTCTCAATTAACAAGAAATAATTAATAATACCGATTAGTGATGAGAAATTGAGATCCTAACATATAATCAGAAATAAAAGCGGTACATTTACACACTAAGAAAGAGAGGTTGAGAAGTGCACCGTCACCATCAAACCCTCGCAATGTTCATCCTAGAGAGAGTAAGAGAGAATAATGATTTTGGAAGGAAAAGAGAAGAAAGGAGAATGAAGGACATTGGGGATCAATACTATCGCTCTCATAGCTTCTCCAACAACAAAGGTTAATTAAATTGTTGTAAATAATAGGACAAAAATAATTTTAATATCTCAGAAAAAATACATTTTACAATTGTTCATCGTTTTTATTTTAATTCTCTAAATCAAATCCACTATCAAAATCTTACGGTTTCCATTGGGTTCAACAGTGCTAAATAGGAAGAAAAAATTTAAAGTGATACTCAGTAACTGAAAGATCATTCTATATACAAAAAGATATATTTTATCTTTATATTCTCCTTATCTTTGTAAGATGCTTTTGATTTTGATCTATATTTTTTTAAAAAATTAACTGATTAACTATAAATATTGAATTTTTAAATTATTTACACTATTTTAAAAAATTATTCTTAATATTTTAAAAATTGATAACTTTTTGCTTGATTATTTCAGACCCAATCAAGAAAATATTTAGGAAAATAATCATATAATTATATTATACCTTCATGATTACTATTATTTTTCACTCTTGATGGAAATTTAAGATTTTATTTTATTATTGTAATATTAATTATATTTTATAACGATCTTACTATTATTATTTAAAATAACAGAAAAATAGATTAAAGAGTTTAATATAATTAGGCATTGCTCTTATATTTACACACATGAACATAATCTAAATACTTATACATAAATATTTACAAAATAGAACCAATGTTGTATAGAAGAGAAATTAAAATTGCAAAGATGTGCATAAACCATCTCTCCTATTGTGGTATAAAACATTACCAACAATTTTTCTCTTCACAAAGTTGAGCTAAATATAATATTTCAAACCATTGATAAAATGTTACAATTGTATATGGTTTAACTAAATATAGAGTACAATAATTGTCTACAAAAAGGCTTTTAAACTAACTTACACATAATTAAATAAAACGAAAACTTCGATTATATATTTTAGGTACTAATATTTGATAATCGAATTGTACCTAAATTCTTATCTTTGATAATCGTATTGTACATAAATTCTTATCATAACTAGAAACTTAGGTATTATATATATATATATATATATATATATATATATATATATATATATATATATATATATATATATATATATATAACCAATACCTTAAGAAAATAAATTTCTTTTGAATGTATGAAACCGTCTAGAATAAGAGAATTAAATCGTTTAAAAAAATCATCAATAACACAAATACATACAAAGAATAAACAAATAAATATGTTAAATAATGAGATAAAATTTAAAAGAATAGAATAACAAATTAATAATCAAAATATTCAAAAAATTACAAAATTTTATGAAGAAAAAAGAGACATGTGATTCTAAGAAGAGAGTAATCGATTTAATCACTGTGGCATGTTTGACCGAAAAAAGATATAAAAAGATTTCCATAATGAAAAGTTGAAAAAGAAAAAGTAAAAGTGACAAAATGTTCAATAAAACGATATATA
>Ga0209589_1003790_pt1 | contig 26350 bp, 17 predicted proteins | sample CowpeawhiteBW_FD_187525 | JGI IMG/M metagenome (GOLD analysis project Ga0209589, IMG submission 187525) | Root nodule microbial communities of legume samples collected from California USA - Cow pea white BW (SPAdes) (version 2) | ecosystem: Host-associated > Plants > Roots > Nodule | place: USA...
TTTTTTATTAAATATCACTAAAATATATTATATATATATATATATATATATATATATATATATATATATATATAATGGAATATTTAGTTGTCAGAAGCTTGATTGTAACATTTGATATTAGGACAAAAGAAAAATTATATATATCTTTATCATTCTCTTCAATTTATTCCTATCATGTTTTTTTGAGACATATATGTTAATGATAGCTACTAAATATGTAATAAACATTGTAAGATGATAAATTACGAAAATATTTTTCTCAAACAGGTGATGTTTTGTTATGAAAAGCTACACTAAGATGTTGTTGGAATCAACATTTTTAAAAATATTGTCATGATATTATAATTGATAATTAATAATTAATTTCCATAAATCAAAAGAACTTGGTTAAACATCTTGACCCAGGTATTGATAAGGAAGAACATGGGTGATTGAGTCATATGGTCGTGTTCTGTGTTCTTACTTGAAAATGGTCACTATTCTTGACCAATGGAGAGAGTGATGACTTGCCTCTGACCCATGGTAGAGTTAGTCAAGTTTTTTGTTTGTTTCTATGGTTTTATAGTTGCAGTAACTCGTGGATTAAACTAATCATACACACTTGGATTACGTTTGTCTTCAACATTGGAAGTGTAGTAGAAGCCTTAGACTAACCCATCTTGGTAATTTCAAACTCCAATAAAGAAACCAACACAGACACACTCTCTTGTGCTTCTCTACAACTTTTTCCCCCTCCTTTCCTCATGCATTCAGACCAAACAACACAACTCAAAGGATTCTAAACTCGTGGATCTGGCACAACAAAACTCGTATCAGTTTCTGACTCTGTCCTTCCTTTGACTGTGTTTTCTAAAACTTGAAACACAATGGGTTTTTCGGGTTACTCGTTTGTGGTAACATTTCAGTCTTGTGAGTTGTGAAAGCTTGTGTGAGTGTTGTTACTGTTTGTGGAAAGTTGGTTCTTGTTGTTTGTGGGATTCAGGAAGCAAATGGGTCCAAGTGGAACCATAGATTTTTCAAAGTGGTGGGTTAAGGAGAGTTCAAGTTCAAGAAAAGGGAACCCGGTTGTGGTGACCATGGAGAACCCCAATTACTCAGTGGTGGAAATTGATGCACCGGACTCAGCATTTCAGCCACTTGACAAGGAGAGAGGAAAGAATGCAAAACAGTTCACATGGCTTCTTCTTCTGAAGGCGCATAGAGTTGTCGGTGGCCTTGCTTGGCTTGGGAATTCCCTTTGTTCATTGCTCCATTCTGTGAAGAAAAGATTGTTCTTGGGGCACGTGGAGACTGAGATGTCTGCAAAGGCGAGGTTTTTGTTTCGGGTGATTCTCACTTTCCTCGTGATGGCTTTGGCATTCTTGTCCTTTGAGCTTGTTGCTCACTTCAAAGGGTGGCACTACTTTCAAAACCATAACTTGCACCTTCCAGAAGCTTCAGAGATCACAGGATGGTTTCACACTGCCTATGTTAGGTGGTTGGAGTTTCGAGCAGACTATGTTGCCCCCCCAATTCAATCTCTCTCAACCTTCTGCATTGTTCTGTTCTTGATTCAGTCTGTGGATCGAATACTTCTCTGCCTAGGTTGTTTCTGGATCAAATTCAAGAAGATTAAGCCTGTCATTGATGGAGACCCCCTCAGTTCACATGATTTGGAAGGATCCAACCAGGGATACCCTATGGTGCTCGTTCAAATTCCCATGTGCAATGAGAAAGAGGTGACACACTTCTCTTAATCCTACCCAATTAAATCTTGGTGCTTTCAAACAAAACAAAAAAAATTGTCGGTGCCAAAACAAATCAATTATGAAGTGGTTCCTTTGAACATACTATTATCATTATGATGATATGATTATTCGTCCCTCCCTCCTTAATTTTTCTTTTTGTTTTCATCATAAAGTTTGCTGTCTTGAGTTATAATACTAATGATGATGATGATGTTATTGTCCCGTTTTGATTATTTATCTGAAAGGTAGATTAGTGTGCTGATTTTAAGGATTGCAACTCTTGCTGATAATGATGTTGATGAGTTTGACATTAAGTGCATGTAGGTATATGAAGTATCGATTTCAGCAGCGAGCCAACTTGATTGGCCAAAAGATCGGTTGCTTATTCAAGTTCTGGATGACTCTGATGATGAGAGCATACAGTGGTTAATCAAGGGAGAAGTCTCTAAGTGGAGCCAAAGAGGTGTGAATATAATCTACCGTCACAGGAAGTTCAGAACTGGCTACAAAGCGGGTAATCTCAAGTCTGCAATGAGCTGTGATTACATCAAGGATTACGAGTTCGTTGCTATTTTTGATGCTGATTTCCAACCAAACCCAGATTTCCTCAAGCAAACTGTTCCACATTTTAAGGTGGTTAAATCTTTTCCCTGCTTCATTTCTTGTTATTCCAAATTATCTTTTTGTGCTTTAGTTTCCCATTTTTGATTCTTGTGTGTGTGTGTTCTGCAGGGTAATCCTGAGCTGGCATTGGTGCAGGCTCGGTGGGCTTTTGTGAACAAGGACGAGAATTTACTGACACGACTCCAAAATGTTAATCTATGCTTTCACTTTGAGGTTGAACAACAGGTGAATGGGGTCTTCCTTAATTTCTTTGGTTTTAATGGAACTGCTGGTGTTTGGAGAATAAAAGCACTTGAAGAATCTGGTGGCTGGCTTGAGCGAACAACTGTAGAAGACATGGATATAGCAGTTCGAGCCCATCTGAATGGTTGGAAATTTATCTTTCTCAATGACGTTAAGGTACATGTTCTGCTTTGTTTTATTTAGTTGTCTTTGGGGTTTTTAAATCAAGCTAATGCTATCAGTTTGAATCAATTTCTGTTTGCCTACAGCTGACAATAACACTTTTTGTATTTATTGATTTGGAAATGTGATATGAACTAGAATTGGATGAAGTAATTATCTGCAGTAACTCTTAAGACATGTTTCACTAATTTTTGGGGTGAAATAACAGTGAAAAACTGTTTATGTGAACAATTCAGTTGCAATTAGTCTAAATAACTTCTTTCAGGTGCTTTGTGAGCTTCCTGAATCATACGAAGCTTATAGGAAACAACAACATCGATGGCATTCTGGTCCTATGCAGCTCTTTCGTTTGTGCCTTCCAGCGATTATAACCTCAAAGGTGATGATGCATTTCCTGTTACTGTCCATGCACTGTTTTGTAGTAAAGTACAATCTAAACATGTTCTGATTTCTCAATTTCTCAACATTGCAGATTGCATTCTGGAAGAAAACCAACCTAATTTTTCTGTTCTTTCTTCTCAGAAAGCTAATCCTCCCATTCTATTCTTTCACATTGTTCTGCATCATTCTTCCTTTGACAATGTTTGTCCCAGAAGCCGAGCTTCCTATCTGGGTTATTTGTTACATTCCTGTATTCTTGTCCTTCTTGAACATTCTTCCTGCCCCAAAATCCTTTCCCTTCATTGTTCCTTACCTCCTCTTTGAGAACACAATGTCAGTAACCAAATTCAATGCCATGGTGTCCGGTTTGTTCCAGTTAGGAAGTTCATACGAATGGATCGTTACAAAAAAAGCCGGTCGGTCATCAGAGGCTGATCTATTAGCAGCTGAAGAAAGGGATTCAAAGGCCATGAGTCTCCAACTTCACAGAGGAGCTTCTGACAGTGGACTTTCTGAGCTTAACAAAATAAAGGAAAGCCAAGAAGCAGTTCCAAAACCCCCTGTGAAGAAAATGAACAAGATATATAAGAAAGAGCTTGCCCTTGCATTCTTACTGCTAACTGCTGCAGTTAGAAGCTTGTTATCAGCACAAGGCATGCACTTCTACTATTTACTGTTTCAAGGTGTTTCATTCCTCCTTGTAGGCCTGGATTTAATTGGAGAACAGATGAACTAGAGGATCAGAAAGGATGTGTAAAATAGAAAATTGATTGTTACAAACTTCAATAATTAAAGAAGCCAACCAATGTGGATTGCTACAAGACAAGTTGGTTTTCGCAGTTATATTCATGGTGCCTGAATAAGGCTCAGGTAACATGCTGAAAGCCACCGTGGGTCATATCATAAATAAGTGTTATTCTTCAAGGAATTTATAGATTTTTTTTTTCCTTTTTTTTTTCTTTCTCTTCCTCGTTTTACTTGTCCTTCTATTGTTATCTATCACAATACATTCATTTTTCTTTCCCTTTTCAGTTTTCTGTGACGTTGAGCTGATTCATTTTATGTCAGGATAACCCTGTTGCTTACATCACTTTTGATTCATATGTATGTATCTATCTGTTGAATGACACTGATATGTTACAACTCCCAACAAATACCTACTCCCTTCAATGCCAAGGTTTATATGTTTCTGGATCCATATTTCACTACATGAAATTAGTGTATTTGGTTTGTTGGTAAAAAACCACAAATCACCACAAAACTAGACATTTTATGCTTCAAAAAACATCAGGGAGTTTAACATACCTTACTCTACCAATATGCAACTTGTTTATTCATGCTATGAATGAAGTTATACTTTATTTACTTTCTGCTCTGGTGGCTATTTATTATCTCTATATCATGATTGTTTTTGTGAGATAAATGCTGAAAGTAGTTTAGAATGGTAAAAGAAAAGAAAATAGTGTCGGCAGGGGAATGTTTTCATTAGTAAGGATTTTGGACCTTGGATTTGGCCAGGGATGAGAATCGTGTGAGTGACCCACTTGGACCCATTTGTTTTAATTCAAGCTTTAACCATAACCAAAAAGATATTTTAGGTCATACTTAACTCCCAAATTGGACCCTTGTCAATCGCCATTTCAATAATTGTAGGGCACATGTGCACATACCTCTCAAGAAGGCTGGTGGACCCTGCTGTCTCAACAAAGCATTTTTTTTATGCTTTTGAAATACTTAAGTCTTGAATCCATCATAACAAACATGCTCTTTCTTCAGCACTTTACTAAGAGATTGTAGCCAAGATTCTAAACGAATTTAAAAGGGCAAATCTTTTTCCTCACAATAAAATTTTAAATAGTTCTACTGGTTTACATGATCTGGCCACTTTACCAACTAACACTGAATGTACTTTTACTTTCATCTTTCCATCTCTGACATAAGAAGTACATTTCATATTTGTTTTTATGTCATTCAATCTTTGATCTTAATGCTGTTGTTTTTAGATGCAAAAGAAAATAAAGATCCCCCACCTATCTTCTTCTGTGATTTTTATGACAAGAGAAAAAAACCATCGAAAGGTTTTAGTTACATCATACTTTTTTCAAGTAAAGAATCCTTTTTTTGGTATCAGTTTGATGTTTTTTAAGATTTGCACTTTTTTTTCAAGAAAGACTTGTGTGGGCAAACAATTTCTTCATTCTATATAGGTAGTAGGAAAGGAGTGCTAGATGTTTATTGACAGGACATTCAACAAAAAGCTAGTTACCATCTTTTGGTTCTGTGCTGTTGACCGTGTTCATCTATGGCACCTGATTCATAATCAACGCTCAAAGCGTACAATAATAGCGAAGGGAGTATCAGTGCTCGTGTGCTTCCTTCAACCTAATTGTAGTAAAGTGCAAATCTCAATTTTCTGATATTCAGAGGAGGAACAAAGAAGATAGCATATAAAACTAAGAAGGATGAACAAAAAATCAGTAACTTTCTTTACCAAACTATTTCTTTTATTATATTTAATGTCTAATACATTTATAACTCTTAAAAACGTGGACTTTATATCTAATTCAATTTTATAAAATCAACTTGTAAGAAGGAACAAGCTAAAAGGGATGAACAAAAATCGATAACTTTTATTGTCAAACTATTTTTTATTATATTTAATGTTTAACACAAATATAAATGTTAAAAAATAAATTTTAAATCTAACTTAATTTTACAAGATTTACTTGTAAGATTCAATTTGCATCGATTTATATATTTGTAAAATTAGATTTCTATCAATTTATATATTGTAAATTAGTCTTATCATAAGACTTTCAACAACATCAGTGATAAAACATTCCTCAACATTTCTTCGTTGTACTAAGATAAAGAGTGAAAATTACAAGTTGTTTTGGTTTATGCAGTGCTTAACACTGGACCTACAATACTTTACCGGCATATAATAATACCAGAGTAAGGTTGATAGAGAATTGGTTAAGGAAAAAGCTTGAATCTTGTAAGAATATGTTTTAAGAAACGTGTCTTTTTATGATTTAGGATTGAGTGGAATAGACGGCCATGTTGCCATACTGAAGGATCCTTGGACGTTACTGCTAATGCTGCCATAATCGTGCAATCTTTGGACCCTTCATTAAAGGTGACACCAAGCTTGGCCCGTATTGCCAAAAGCAATGTCCCTCTCCCTCTAACTCCAAGTGTCTTATGCACTCATTCTCCACCGACAATTCTGACCTTAAAAAAAACAAGGAAAAAAGACATTTCACCTTTTACGCATTTAATTTTACACCGTATGTTTGTGTTACTGGTTCATGTGAATCACGTTCGCTCGAGGTTTCTTGGAACAATTCGTAAAGCAGTCAAAAGTCATCTATCAACAGAGTTTTTAATTCATATGTTAGCTCATTCAACTCAAGGCAGACATAAAAAATTGTACAGTACCCTGTAATTAAAACTTTATAGTTGAGGAAAGGGAAATGCAATTTTTCTTCTACGCGACATCACCATGTGAGGATGTACTATGCTTGGATGTTACAAAAGAAAACAGTATTTCAACCGAAATATTTAATGTGTATGAAGTTCAAGCTATCTTGAGGTTGAATGAGGATATTAAACATTGCTCTGCTGAGAATGTAGCAGTAACTTCTCATTTCACCTTATCTCAGCTAAACATGTGACATTGCATCCAACGTACTATTCTCTTGACTACTTCTGCAATGAGTTCATCTATACAGAAACTGCAAACGTGGACACGAGTCATACTTCCGTCATATATGCCTTAGAAACTTGTCTGTTTGCACATCATTGATTTGGGCACAACTGTTAACCGAAGAGTCGTTTTAACTCTCTAAGGGAGCATAACCACTATCTTCATTGATCTTCTTGTAATGATGTGTAATCCTTCACCATTAAAATCTCCCCGCATAACTTTCGTGGGACTTGCTCCAGTTTTGTACCTTCTTGCCATGCTTGCCCTACTGAGACCCCAGGTCCTAGATGGCGAACATACACAACAATTTGATCGTTGAAAGGATAAGGATGCTTAGCTGCAAAAACAAAAGCCAATAAAATTGGGGTATACCGGGACTCTGAAAATTGACATGATCACCCAGCTTGATTCTAGTGTATTACAGAGAAAATAAATGAAGAGGTACAAATGTAACTAGAAAATAATGCAACAAGAATACACCATGCTGACATCTACCACAGAACTTAAATTTTAACATATACAAGTATAAATTCTTTAAACAATATAAGATGTGTACTTTCAGAACTGAGATTATCTCTTTACAAAAGAAATAAGTTGCTACCTGATCTTGGAAAGCCTGATGGGAGCTCTTTGATGTCATATAGTCCATCCCCGAATTCATATGCTAAATCGCATGGCTGTTCAGTTGACATCACTTCATTAAGTTGTCTCACCGCAAAATACAAAGGGGAGAAGGAGTCAGCAAATGCAGCCAAAAGTGATCCATCTGATAAGTTGTGGAATTAAAAATGTATAAGTTAATATTAAGGACAACCAGGATTTAAGCTTAAAACAATGAATCACAAAAACATAGAAGAAAAAAACCAAACCATGCAACAGAAATGAGTTCATAAAAAGTCCTTGATTAAATCACAATTATATCAACATATTAAGGAAAAACAGCAAGATTATACAACCAATTCATTCTTCTTGTATATCTCTATATAGGTTATCGAAGCATTAGGGCTCAGAAACCATGATTTAACAAATTACAGAGTGACTAAACAGGTAAAGATGTAAACAAACTATGAAAATGGACATGTACAGTATTTTTCGATCTACTGTTGGAAAACCATATATAAACTTATTTTCACGGTTTCATCCCTTGGTGAAAAGAAAAAGCGTACAAATTCAATGTTATGGATCAATTTGAAGAATTGTGTATGAGAAGAATAAATTACTTCTATTGCTAACCTTTTGCATGCAAAATGTGAGCGACTAAGTGTAGTCTATCTAAACAATATGAACAATCAAGTAACTATATAAACAATCAAGTAACTATATAAACATAATATTTGAATTTGGAGGTGATAAGAAATCATGGAGTTACATGCCCAACTGATGTATGTTTTATACATATGAAAAAGGGAACAGTACATTACAAGGAGAAGTTATATCCTATAAGGCTAGGTAGATACACCCAAAAAGCAGCTTTATAAATGTTGTACAATCCAATAACAATCATAATTTTAACACTTCCCTCAAAATGGAGGGTATAAATTATGTACCAATATATGTGTGTGTGAATTGCTATTAATACAACATGTGTGTAAATTGCTATTAATACAACATCTCAATTACATATTTCCAAAAGGGGACTAGTTACAGAAATTGTGAGCATAATAGTTCAGGACTCCTTAGAGATATTATCATTGTTCCGGAATATTAGGAATGATGAACCTTGCCCTCTAAAACTCACTATTATTTTGGGCATTTATACGGAAGTATTAGGAGCGACGAACCTTGCCCTCTAAAAGTCATTATTTTGGGCATTTATGCTCCATTATAGAACAGGGAACGTGACTTATATCAAGGCAGAGAACTATCCTATATATGGAGAAATTATCTATATATGTTTATGAAAAAAATTATCATTTTTATTATGAGAAACAATAAACATGAAATGAAGAGAGAACAAATATCATATAAATAAATTGAACAATACATAAGATAAATAAATACACACACATATCTCATGTATCCTTTGGTTTTCATGTAGTTATTTATGTTTTAAAACTTTAAATCATTTTTGTAGTAGCTAGTAGAGATAAGTGAGATTTACCAAGGAATACAAAATTATTTCGTCTAGTTCTTACTAATTTAAAAACCCATGGTCAAACCCCTACCTACAATTATTTAAATTCACATTATCCAAATAATGTTATGTTAAACATTCTTAATTATAAAATAAGGTTATACATATCTCAAATTACAATCCAACAACCAAGCACAATCTTCTACCGAGTCAGTCTTATCATTAACTTGCATTTCTCAAACCATGAAAAGTCAAACTTCATGGATTCTTGATTCAGATGCTTTTTCACATTTATGGTAATACTTCTATTTTCTCTTCTCTTTCTTCTTCCAAATTTTCCCATTTTATTATTACATTAGCCAATGAGCCCGAAGTGTGGCCAGACTAGTGATTATAACAAGAAGAACAAAATGCCCATCTTCCAATGTTGCAGAAATTTGAATTATGTGCTAGTATTCAGGTAAAGCATATAAGTATATAGTTGAATTTTTCTTTTACCCACATGTTATGTAATTGGAATTCACAGTGCATTCACAATTAGACTAACAATACAACCTTGATGTGCATATTTCACAAAGTGCCACTACATTTAAGATGAAAGAGCATATATTTCACTAAAATTATTAATTGTGTAAAGGTATGCATGCCATTCTATGCCAAAAACTGAGAAACTTACTTATGATTCGCCCGTAGGCCTCTCCATCCTTGCAGGTAAATATGGCCTTCAAAAGTATCAAAAGAGCCAATTCTTCAAATGAAAGTAGTAACTACTTAGTGTACAAGAGCAGAAAGGTAAAAAGGAGATGATGAATTTACCTTTCTAAAGGAATTTATCCAGGAAATTATCGTTGGTCCTATGTAACAAAAGTCGAATATTGACATTAGTTTTCAAACTTTAACATGCTAAAAGTGAGAAACTAATACATACGAAACCATGACAAATACTATCAACACAAAGACACGTTGAGGGCAGCAGAAGTATTGGAACATGAAAGAAAGTAGGTCAAATTTACAGGAAAATAAACATTTTCTAATTCAGATGAAAGGTATTTAAGAATCCAGTAAAATGAAGTAGGTCAAATTTACAGGAAAAAAAACATTTTCAGATGAAAGGTATTTAAGAATCCAGTAAAATGAAGTAGGAAAAATCATATACATATAAGAAGAGAGAAGGCACTTTGAGCACAAGGATTGAAACGTGCATGGTATTAGCAAGCAAAGTAGTCCATCCCTTCATGTGGGCGTGAGAAAAGAATGGGGCAATAGGAAACAGAACGCATTCATCATTGTATGATATGTAATGTAACCTAGACAACTCCCAAAGAACAACGATGAACAAATCAGTTCACCAACCTCCACTTGTTCTGCAGTTATAATATTCAACAACAACATCATCACTGTTGGAGCTGGACAACAGTGTAGATGCACTTTTCTTCACCAACTTGGGATCCTCATACCGTGTACCAGCTATCTGCCAAGCCATTGACACAAGTCTGCGCAAAAATTTCCAGTGCTAGGTAATGTAAATGCAGAACAAAAGCATTTAAAAGAAAGAAAAATAAGGAGTGAAAATACCTAGGTTTTAACAATCGCAGTAGTCGATGTCGCCTTTCCTCAGGAATATCTTCAATCTTTTTCCTGAACATAGAGAGTGGTTGTGTAACTGAGTGAGAATAAGAATTATAGTCGGAGCATGCATGCATGAGTTACCATAGGTATGCAGCAGCATTATAGGAAGATGGGTCCAAAGGAATCAAGTCCTTAGGAGGATCAATAAATGTCACCACGTCTTGTTCATCCAAGTAAGTCCTTTTACCACTTGGAAGAATTCGAAACGGTTTATCATCCCAAGGTGACACATTCAATCGATTGCTTCGAGAAGCAGCACCACAAGTAGCACCTAAAACCCCATTTCTGAACAATCCCGAACCTACAAAACCCAATCCAAATTAATTAATCACAATTCAATTTAGGGTTTAAGGTAAAACTGTCAAGTGATGCACCAACGCACCTCTCGACCGTGGAAGCATTCGGCAGGAAAAGGAACGAGGAATCGGACGGTGATGATGCCGCCACCGCCATCTCGGTGGTGTCAGTGTGAGTGTCGCCGCAGTTCCTGTCATCAAAGTCTAAACGCTAGCACGCTGCGTCTGGGTTTTGTGGATAAATAAAACGCACCAAAACGAAGTGTCGTTTAGTTACTGTGCTAGAAAAATGACATATTGCGGTCCTCTCTTCTTATCCTTCTTTTTACTTAGTTTTCTACTTGAGCACTGAGAGTGTCTGCGATCTATCTGAAGAAATGCTGCTTCAAATTCAAACGAGGCAATTCGGTGCAGCGTGTCCACGGGTGAAACTTGCACCCGCAAGCGCAACCAAGAGAAGTGGCTCTGTTTGGTTGAGAAGGAAGAACGGAGGACCGAAATGCTCGGTGGCGGCGGCGGCGTCGACGGCCCAATTGGAAGTGAAGAGTGAGAGCAAAACGAAGCCGTTTCCGGCGGAGGTATCGAGAACCCTAATGGAGTTGGCTAAGGTGGGGACGCTATGTACGTTGACCGAAGAGGGTTTGCCTCTGGGCACTGGGGTTCGATTCGCAGTTGAACCCGAACATGGCACTCCCTTGTTCTGCTTCAATTCCAGTGACAACAATAACATCCCTTCTTCTCTTCATGTTCAGGTACCTCATTTTCCCTCTCTTTCTCTGTCTGTCTCACTGCTAATTTATCTATTCGATAAGTTTTTTCATGTCTGTGTTTGTTTATCAGTTTGAACAATTCGGATTGCGCACTCCTCAATGCACTGTTCAAGGAACTCTTACCAAACCACAGGATCCAAAGGTAAGTGTAACTAGCTAGTTTTAGATAAGTTCCCTGTCAAATTAAATCAGGATCAGGATCATGATCATCAATCAAAGTTCACCATTGTGTGTGCATACGTGTATGCAGCGTTTTGTTTCTGTGTGGAGGAAGAGGTTTGGAGAAGACGTGGATCAAGATTCTATTTACATTATTGCAGTGGATCGGGTACTGCAATTGGAAGACATTCAGGAGGTAGACCTCATTACCTAACCCTGATCAAACATTGAAATGGAACTTAATTAGAGGGTGATTCTCTTCGTGAACACTTCTCGGAGAAGAAAATAAGATGAAAGATGAAATAAACTTCTCCATAAGTTAGATTAATTCATCCATAAGTTGAAATCATCTTCTACAGAAGTTATGAGATAGTTTTTACTAATTAACCTTTGCATAGGTTAATTCTAACTTATGGGAAGAAATCTTCCCATCAGCCCTTTAGTCTCTTATGCTCGTCAATGATGATTTGCATTGCAACTGTAGGATGGTGTTTGGGTAACCTCTTCAGATTACAGCAATGCTCAACCGGACCCTCTTCGAGACTCTGCACACAACTTAGTAACTGAGATCAACACCAACAACATGGAAGACATTACTCGCTTCTGCAATGTCTACGTTGATTTGGATTTCCTGGTTTGTCACCAACACTACTCTATCTATGTTTAATTTTCTTTTGAATAATGTCATCCAAAACCAAAACGCATTGCTTGTATTGACTTTGAATGTATGTGGAAGGTTTCGGAGGCAAAGATGATATGGGTTGATCGCTTGGGATTTGACATGCGGTTGTCATCCCCTCACAGAGGCGTGTTTGAGGTCCGCATTCCCTTCCCTAGAGAAGTCACGGATGAAAAAGGTGCCAAGTCTACGTTTAATTGTATGTCACAACTCGCTTGGGAGGTTGAAAAAAACTTCCAACATCCACACTTTCCAAAGGTTAAAGAGTTGAAGCCAGTCAGGTCCTCTTTGCTGTAACCCACGTACCAATTCTTCAATCTTTGTCAAACATCATCCATCCTAGCTTGTTTTTCAAAGAATAATATGACAATGTTTGTCGCACCTTCATTCAATAGCCTGCTCCATTGCATCTACCATTGTGTTTCAAAACTCAGGTTGAATACGCTCAATAGGCAATGATTTTGAGACTAAATCTGGGTCAAATGGACTAAAGTAGGCGTTTCCATATTCATTAATAAACTCATATATCTATAATTATGACATTTATTTTACCAGCAGTATACAGACATATACTAGCTAAATAAATTTATATATATATTTCCTTGAGAAGCATTTATTCATTTTAGGAAGTAAATAAGTCTTGTCTACCCTTTTTTTGAAAAAGATGGAACAGCCAAATTTGAAAAGCCAAAAGATAACATATTTACCAAAGTGAGTCATTTTTATTGAAAATAGTTAATTAAGCTGTAACAGTGATAACATACAAGTAACAGTGAAGGCCTACATCCAAATGGTTTGTAACTTTTTACACACACATCACCATAGAGTACATTAACATCCATTTTGGCAAGTACAAGAAAAAGAAATCATATAGCTGCTAGAGTTAAGCGAAACTGATGACTGAGACCTTTTATTTTACTAATCAAGTCTGCCTGTTTAATGCTACTACCCTTCCTCTGCTTGGTCTGAAACAGAGACCTAATCTTGTTCTCTAAACTCTCTGCTGAATATTTCATAAGTTTGTCAACCTTAGCATCATTTTCAGTTGTCAAACAATAGTTTTTGACATAGGCCCTGTAGATTGGTATAATACCTTTGGTCAAATGCTTGCATACATTTTCCCTAAGGATCTCGTCGGAGATTACCCAATCAGATTGCTTCTTGTATCTTTCCTCAAAAGCTAGATTAAAAGCAGTTAGTCTCTTTGCCAAGTCTTGGCATGTCACACTTGCACTGGAGGGTGAAAGTATGTCCTTTTGTACTACAAGAATAGACATTAGCTTTCCCCAGCTGTTCCTCAAATAAAGTGCTGCATAATAATCCCTATATTGTTCGTGTGCTCTTAACCAAGAATCTCCCATCATATTTCCCAGTACAGTACCCCTCAAATTGCAGAAATGACAGTGATTATTCATCATAAAAAGGTAGGACAGGGTGATATCTTCATAGGTCTTTGACCAAGCATCCAGATTAACCGCAACCTCCTTAATTGCGTTATACATTTGGCACAAAACAATACCCTCTTCGTAGGCTTCCTTTCTCCAACTAAGATGTATTCTCACAACCTGTGTCAAATGTGGCCTATAAGCATCCCCAAGCAGCTGATTGCAGTAATCCGTCACAAAGCTCACCAGCCTGGGAACGCTGCCATCAGGGGGAGGAGAAGTTGGCCTTTGCAACTTCACTTGTGCTGGAAGTTGCCAGAATATCTCATTGGCACCATTGACAACCTTTTTTATAAGATCCTCTATCACAGTTCTAATTTCTTTACAAGCTTTTGCACTGAAAAGTTGGTTGAATTTTAGCCTCAGATCATTTAAGACCCTGAATATGGACAGCAGGTTCAACAGCTTGAAGGGGTCATTTTTCCTCTCAGTAACAATCCTTCCAAATCGAATAAAAGAAAGAATTCCTGATTCAATGGCAATCTTTGCAAAACACCCCATGCCTGCTTCTGGACCAATTTTCTGAAAGACAGTAGTAGAAAACCTCCACTCAATGTCAAGAAGTTGCTTAGCAAACAACTCCAAATGGCAGCCCCATTGATCTATGTAACTCTCTATAGACTGGACACCCTCAATTTCAGTTGTTGGAATATCCAAGTAACTCAAATCTAAAGTCTTCAAACTTCTACGAGCATTCATGCCTCGAACTTCAACATATATGGATTGACACTTGTGTAGCCTGCCATTAGCATTTAATCTCTCTATGATGGAATGCAACTTCCCTGCCAAAGAACCTGTCAATGGCAAAATATGTTTGCCAATACTGGTTTGCTGGCCAGTGTGTGGTGATGTCAAAGAAACCAAAGAAAGAGGCACAGAGTTTGCTATCAGAAGCCTGTGGAACTCGAGCTCTAGTTTGTCAAAAGCAGTACTAAGAAGGCCTTCATCAAGACGAGCACCTTCCTCCTTGACCTGCAATTCTTGCAATATTCTGAGATATTTCTTCACCTTCAACACGCAAAGCTCATTGGTGATTGCTTTGTCTTGAAAGAGCTCATAAATGTCCTTCAGCCAGCCAACTGCTAACCTGCAATTGTCAGTGAGAAGCTTCAGTGCTTCCTCAAGCTTTTTTGTATCTGAGACATATGTGTCTAGATCAGAAGAGGGATCTGTTAAGAGAGATTGCTCCAACTGATGAACAGAGTCAAGAACCTTAAGGAGTGCCGCAGCAGAACATAGAACACTGTCTATACCGTGCTCAATGTTGACAAATGAGCACTTTTGCATTGAGATGGGTCTAAGGGAAGCTTGCAAACCCAGATATCTCTGGTTAAGTAGCTCCAATCTCGATCCAGATTCATCTAGTGCAGAGGCAATGGCGCTTGATGTTTCCAAACTAGCTGTCAAACACTTTCTGGCTGCTTCAAGATTCTCCTTGTTCTCCATATCAATGGAAAATCAAGTGCTGACCCGAAATGATTACTAGTTTGGCTTTTAGATTTACACTTCACATTAAGTTTGGTCCAACGAAAAAGATAATATTTGTTGGTTTCTTGTTCATCGTCCTACTCACATCCCTTCACCAAACTCAACAAACAAAGTAAAAGGGAGTTATGGCTAACTTCACTTACAATACAAAAAATGTCAGTAATGTCAACCACCAGGTGGTAGAACTTCCTTGAATTAGGGCACCATATGCACAACTAATTTCTCAAGCCATTGTTTATTATTCATTCCTCATCTTGTTTTGTGTTAGTCAATCCTAGCTTTGATGTTTCATTTGACGACCAATACCAGCTACTCTAAGTCTTCCTTCAACTGCCTCAACGATCAGTCTAAAACTTAAAACCGAATTCTTATTTTCGCTGCACTCAATTGCTATCGTCGAGTTTAAGTTCTCTTATAATAATCTTGAAGCAAATCTCGCAGTGATAAAGCAAATATGTGATGTGACCAAGTTGTTCTTATTTTGTCAAATTTGATCAACAAAGCCAACTCGGTTCAGGTCAAAAGTTTGATTACTTGTTTAACTTTAATTTTGGGTTAAGTCATTTTTTGTCCTTTAATTTATTTATTAGATTTAGTTCAGTTTCTTTATTTGGAAATATTTGACTAAATTGTTTGATTTTTAAAATGTCAATTTAGTCATTATTTTAATAGCGTTAATACAACAGGGAACTCATTTGATTTAAAAAAATATATTTGAAAGGATCAAATTGACTTTAATAAATACGTTGAAGAACATATAATTAAACCTAAAAGTTTATAATGGGTTTTTAACAAGTTCATCTAAATGACTAATTTGATTATAAAATGTGTGAAATGTTATCGAGTTAACTTTTGAAAAAAAGAAAATTGTTATTTAATCCTTGAATGTGTGTAAAAATTATATATATATATATATATATATGGGATTCATCTATTGTAAACAAACTAAGTTACTCTATATCTTAATCTTCCATTTTATTTCAAATTGACCACTAACATTAATTGATTACTTATTTTTAAAGGGACTAAAATGAAAAGATAACTTTTTTGTAATAATAAAAAAAAAAGTAAAAAATATTTATTGGACTAAAGTAAAAAAATAAATATATTTATTAAATCTTTAATGATATTTGCTTAAGTAGTATCTTCAACTAAAATTAAAAACTAATGATCAATAATATAAAATATAGTAAAGAATAAGAATCACCGATGATTTTTTAAGTATAAGAAAAACTAGGTATAACTGACTATTGTGACTTTTCAATAATAATAATAATTATTATTATTACATTTGACTGAGATAAGAAAGAGGAAAAGTATGTTAATAATAAATACCATTGTTTTCATAATTTTTTAAACTAGAGTTTGTAATTAACACGAATTCCTTCAAGTATTCAACAACCATAATTAATCTAGAAAAAATTAAATAAAAAAAAGTTCGAGCATGGGATACAATTGAAGTTAAATTGTCATTAATTTCCTAAAGAGTGGGTGATGAATAAGTGCTGCGTGAAAAATTATTAATGTTAATCAAAATTAACCATTTTCAAGTTATTTATCCTTATTTATCACTTAATTGATATATGATGCTTAAATATGTCTATGTAAATGTCACTTTTCGTTTTACTCTTTCCAGATACAATACCTTATGCTTTTTATTCTTGCAACGTTTTAAAGTCATAAAAATGTCACTTAAAATTTTAGCCATTACAAATACATCATTTGTTTAGACCTTGTAAATATGTTATTTTTTATTTTAGTTTCTACAATTATATTAATTTTCTTTTACTTATTACATTAGTAAATACGTTTAATTGATATAGTTAATGATGTAGACCTATATATAAAAGATTGAGAAAGAAAAATCAGACAATACGAAAAGCATGAATCAAAACAAAAACATCTTTATTGAGAAAAAGAAAAGTGTTAATTAAGTCAATCATAATAATATAGAGTGATCATAAAGGTCAAACTGAGATTCTTCAGATCCACAAGTAATCTATAAACCGACAAGATAAATGATGGTTTAATTTCAATAAAACAAAGTACATTAGTGATTTTTTATTTTTTCAAGCAGAGAAAATCAACGTCTGCATATCCTATTGATTTGTTCTGTATCCAGACAAGTAACAAAACGAAACAAAACACAATAACTAAATAAAAAGGGATTGAGCAGCAGCAGATTTGTGCTACAGTATCTCTCAAACTCTTGGTTCTTCTGGTCAAGGAGGGCAATGATAAAATAAGCATATGACATGGGAAGAAAATGTATGAAACAAAAAAGAAAGGAAACCTCGGAAGAAGGGAAACCTAGAATGTAAAAGTATGAATGAAACTACAATTTATGATTATTATTATTCTAAGACATGCGCACATATGTATGTAAGGTCAAGCAGAAGAAACAGTTACTAGATTGATTCTCATATCAATATACGGTGTCCGTCCCCATGTGTAGAAAAATAAAAGATGGGAATATCCAAGGAAAGAATACAAACAAAATTGGAAATTCAAAGGGAAAAAAAAATTAATACTAACAAAGAGGGCAGCCACCAAAAGGTACATAATTTGGGTTGAAGTGAGAGCTGCCACCGGAAGCTACACAATGTTGATGGACATACAAGCTGGGAAACATTTGCTCCTATTAAGCGCTTCCCTTCTGTTTCAAAGTTATCTTATCCCCAAGACTCAGGGCAATTCCCTGAGTTTTACTTCTTATTCTGATGTATCCACTCAACTTCCCATCTGCTTGCTTCTCAATGCTCACATTCACCAAAGCATCTTCCCCAAAAACACTCTTAGCATATAGGTTTGCAGCAAGGAAACCACACTCCCCTTCCAAAGCAGATCTAAATAACACCAGATCATAATCAAATTATTATATGGAATCAGTCCCATCTAATCAAGATATAAATAACAATGTCGGATACTAATGACTAGTAAGAAACATGAATCGCTGAACCTTTTACTGTCTCACAATTATTGGTGTTTCAGATCTGAAGATACAGAGATAAGTAGCACAACAAAATGAAGATGCACAAAAATTCAGCATTTGAAAAAGAAAAAAAAAATATGTCAAGCTTGAGTGTTTACACAATCAAACTATCAACTTCCACAAACACTTACTGAGAACTTTTTAATTGGATTTTTAGAAATTATAAAAAAATTCGGGATTCAAAAGATAATAAATCCAATTAATTATTTCTCATTCTAAAGGCCTCTATGGCAACTGATAGTTTGATATAACAGTCAAACTTGACAGAATTCTTTTTTCAAATGCTGATCTTTTCGATGTTCGAATTTGTTTGGACTAATTTAGTCCTGTATCTTCCTTTTCGTTCTTAGAAAAATGTTGAAGAGCTAAAAAGTAAGGATGGAAAAGGATAAGGGCATTTGATGCGTCTAAAACATGTTCAGGGACAAAAATAGAAATCCTACAAGGTTTAGAGACTGAAAAAAAAAAATTTGAAGATTTCTAAGAAAAATGTTTTGAATTTTTTAGACATGCTTATTTATTTAATTTGAAAACATTCTTCATAGGAAAAGAAAAATTGTCAGAAGTTTTACCTCTTCGGGTATGTTAAAGTCGAGACAATATTTTATGCCTAAAATTATGTGTAAAAAAGGACCACAGCGGAGTCAGAGAACTTACGGTGGAGTCAGGCACTTCATATTTGTAGACTTGATAATGTGGGTCAGGAATTCCCTCTCATCTTGTAATACTGTATTTACAGCAACCTAAAACATAAAATTCATTAACATCGAATCATAAATATCTAGGTTAATACAGAAATACATTGCCTGAGTACATGAATCCCTATCACATTTGTGCTTCTGGATAAGTGATACCTTACCACCAACAGATATGCCAGTTTAGGCATCTTATCTGTATAATAAGTAAGTATATTTAGAAACATGAATGGGATCGGTGCAGCATGAACTCGTGATTATGTTTTTTTTTTCTTCCACGCAGTTTTGCTGGATATGGCAACACGAGATAATCCAAAGTCATCCTTCCTTCACCCATGATTACAGCTTACATAGAAGACTCCAAAAATTACAGCGAGCAATGCTCAAATCTGTGATTTAGACATTTCAGGATGAATTGCATGACTGTTATCCCAATAGGTCACAAAATGACTGCCCTCCAGTCAGGTCAAGACAGATCCAAATTGGAAAGAAACTCGCCTAACTTTAAATTACAAATTTTAGGAAGCAGCTTCTGAAACTCTGTTCTCCATCTCCTTTTGTTCAATTTTTATAGTGTTAAGCATCACAGTACTTTTTTAACCTGCTTTATTGTATTTCCTTTAATATTTCATGTTTATGTTTACTTGAAATTAAGTTTTTTACATACATTTTTTTAGACATAATGTTTCAATGTCTAACTTCTGCTTCTTGTATGGTTACATTTCACTAAGCTGGCTTAAAGAAAATAGTTTTATTGTGTTATTATAGTGTCAGATATTGTTGTGTTGGATAGATATGTTTCACTAAGCTTGAAGTTATTATATTTTATTGGGTTAAACAATTTTAGATTATATTTTATTGAGTTAAAGAATTTTAGATCCCTATAAAATTTTAGAATTTTAGTTTCAGCCCTTCTTTTCATTTTGGACAATTTTAGTCTCACGTTTATTTTATCCATCAATTATTGTCCTAGTGTGTTTAAATGTTTGCTATTTTGTTGCCCACTTTTAGCCCCTATCAGGGACTAATAACCATAGCCATAAAGAAAAAATAAACATCGGACTAAAAATGGACAAAACAATTTTTAGGGACTAAAAATTTTACAGGGATAAAAAAATTACTTAACCCCAATCTATTTATTAATTGTGACTTTGAGAGTGATTACAGATTACTACAAGTTTTCCATGTATGAATATATTTTTTTAAAGAATTTATTTGATATTATAATATACCCCTTCATATCAATATCAATTTATACTAAATTGTGTAAATTATCCCAAATTAAATATCAAAGTGGGATATTCGACATAGCAGAATCATAGGTTATAGTTGCCACTCAAACTAAGAAACTAAAGAAAATTCAAAAATGGTGCCTAACTAAAATGAAATGGAAAGTACAAACCCCCAACCCCAGATCACCTACGAGAGCCGAACTACAGAAGAACCAACAGCCAGCATAAAGTATTCGTTGTTATCACCTGTCATCTATCATGCTAATTCATATTAAAATGGAACATAATGGAAGGGTAACACACTCATCAGAGAAATTAATATCATTATTCAGCATGTTACATTTAAGCACAATGAGAGGATGCGGAATCAAACATAGAAATTCTAATAAAGTATCCAAATCCTTCACAAATAGCCTACGTCTAGGAGCTTAATCAAATGGCGTGTTTCCTTATAAAGCATAATCTTATTATTACCAAATGTAAAGCAAAGAAAAGTTTTTATCAAACTTTCAACCTAACTACCATTGACAATAACCATGAAAGTATTAATATAAATAAATGAACTTCATCAAAAAATCATTATCTCAACATTCAAGATGCAAACCATGAATGAAAATTCTGTAGACAAGACATTTAAAACTAATTAAAAAGAGTATTCTATGACTATAACCGCAGAAGTACCAGAAAGTTTTCTCTCTCACAATTTGTTATAATGGAAGTGGGGTTGCTATGGGCAAAAAAAGTAGCCCCATGCTTTTTTACTGTTTGGTTAAAAGAAATTGGTATGAGAGAAAGAGAAAAGATACGTACCTTGTTTTCCCACTCAAACTCAGCCCACATAGTTCTGAATGCCACATCAGCACAAGATGCAGGAGAAATGTAATCCATGATATCAATGTGGATATCATTTAGAACAATAACTGTTCTCTCCAGAACATTAGAAGATGTCTCATAAACTATGTTACCAAATATAACTCCTGTTTCAGTTGATGAAACCTTAATGTTGGCCTTAATCTGTTTGCTTGATTCTGGAGCCAGAGTATAGTTTTGTGGACGCTCAACAAGTTTGAGATCACCCATGGTTGCCAACTCCAAACACAGATTCTGAAGAGTTTCCTTGGTTCGGTTGATGACAGTAACATCAAGTACGATGTCATAGTGATGCACTGTTACATATGCTTCAGCATAAACAGGATCACTGAATCCAGTCAGCTGAAGAATGCGATTGAGCTTATTTGCATCATCTCCATCCTTTGTAAACTCTCCAGTAGCACGTTTGAGATCATCTTGAACTTCATCTTCCAGCTCAAGTTGGCTCATACCCTGAAGAATTTAGAACAAAAGGATACAAAGAATGTACATTAGAGGAAACATCAGAAGAGCTAGTATATCCGCACATTAACAAATGTTGCAACGACGTTGATTAATAAATCACATCCAGGAATGACACCTTAGAGACACAAGAGCCGATTTAGCATCATGAATTCATGCAATGCATTTTGTCACAACTTAATATTTGCATAAATGTAACAATAATCACATCATGAAAAATGAAGAACTAAGCAATTATAATAAAAAAAGTAATTCAGTTAGAACCTTTTTAAAAGAAGAGAAAATAAAGGCAGCTACCATACCTTTCTGCTCTTCAAATGGTAAAAGTCAATAAGATCATCAGGCTGTGCATTAGAGATTTGAGCCTTAGCTTTAATCTCCTCAGTCTCGCGACGCTGCTTATCTGCAAGCATTTTCACAAAGCTCTGTCTGCAAGATTGCAGCCATATCTTCCTTATATCATCACCCGTATTGCACAGCAACCTAATGCAGAGAACAATCCTGTCATAAGAATCATTATCAATTGGATGGGGAAGAGCTGAAGACTGGCCCAGCTGCAGCATTGAAACAATGATCAACAAGGCCTGTGTAGTTGCCTTGTTAACTTCAACTTTTGAAGTCTGGACCTCTTCCAGCCTTAAGACAAGTTTTGTGAGTGTACACGCAACCACTGCCCCAAGAAAGAAATCACCCGAGAGAATGAGTGATCTCAAGTTTCCAACAGAAGACAGAGACCCCTGTACTAGGGTAGGTGGTGACATGGCAGTTTCCAGAGCAGCACTCTGGGTGGCATAGGTCCCATCCGCAAGGATGGCAGGCCTCCTAGAAGACACAGTGGTGGAGTTTACCTGCTGTATGGGTTTTGATGAGTCATGACCATCTCCTTCATCAGTAACCGTATAAAACGGAAGATCACCAAGACACTGCTTAATGGTTGCAATTCCACTCTCAACTTCCGAAAGTGACAGGCAATATTCCCCAATTATCCAGAGTGCACATGAACACACCCTGGCAGCACGGATTTGGTAGAAAGTGTCCAAAAGCCTGGTGATTATAGAAATCCTCAACTTGGGGTTGGTCTCGATGATCTCGCGCACAAAAACAACCACATCCATGGCAGAAGCCACATTGGTATCCCCCAAGAAGTCCATTAAGAGATGCACAACAGTGCTGGCCACCTCCGGGAACTTAATGGCACAAGTATGTATAGCCTGGACCAGCATCTGCCTATACTCCCCATTCTTCTCGTGCTCCCCACTCTGAGTCTTAACAACCTCTTTTTTAAGCATCATAACAACCTCATCAATGTTCCTGGGGGTTATCAGTTCGAGGGCAATATCGAGGGTCTTCCTCCTAATATCATGATTAGGAGTGGAAAGAGCCCGAAGGACATCCATGACCATCTCCACCATGATCTCCCTGTTGGAACTCTTGAGCTCGTTCAAACGATCAAGCACGATGAGCTTAACATTGTTGTCACTCTGAGAAAGCAAGAGCTGACAGTAAGTGCTAGCAGCAGCCCTAATGGCAGTGGGAGCAGAAGAGAGCGAAACAAGGGTGCTAGCACATTCATAGATAACAGCAGTTGAGGAAGCATTCAAAAGGGCTATAATAATCTTAATATACTTCCCCTTCTCCCCCTTGTTGCTCCGACAGACCTTTCTAATCAGCTCCAGCACCACCATCTGGAGCTGCTCCCCCCAGTCAATAATTCTATCTATGTTCGCAAACAGATAATTGATAGCACGGTCCTGCGCGCATGAGAAAAGCATAAGAAACGCGTTTCGCTTACTGGAAGGATCCTGTTCGGAGGAGAGGAATTTGTCGACGATCTCCGGTGCGCTGTCGAGCAGCTGCTCTCCCTGAGGAAGCTTGTAGACGGACATGACAGCGAGAACGGCGTTGCGGCGGACGAAGGGGTGGCGGTGCTCGAGGTTGGAGAGGATGGACGGGATGAGAGGCTCGATGATCTCAGACTCATTGAGGCGGCAGAGGAAACGGAGGGTGACGCCGCGGATGTACTCGTTGGGGTGCTGGAGGTTGTTGCGGAGGTTCTGGCAGATTAGGATCATCTCCGGGAGAACTTTGCCTCTGGAATCGGTCTTGTCAATGATCTCAAGGTAGAGGAGGAGGAGCTTCTGGATGGTGTGGTCCTCGGAGGGGAGAACGTAGCGAATGATGGTGATGAAGAGTTGTGGAATGGTTTCGCCGTTGAGGAGGAGCATGATCGCCTTCTTGAGCGCATCGATCTTCGCCGCCACGTCGTTTGCCTCGAGCGCCTCCTTGATCTCGTTGGCCAGCGCCGGCGTGCCCTTGTCGAAATGGACAATCAGAGTGCAGGACTTCTCCATTGCTCTGAAATGAAATGCAATTCTCTGAGACCAGATCTGATTTCGCAAATTCCAAATCACTCAGAAACTTCGCAATTGACCAAGATGAACAACACCAAGAAGACGAAGCGCAAGCAGATCTGTGGATCTGAGTGAGTGTAAGAAAGAACGAACACGCGAAAAAACACTCTCTTCAATGTCGTTGCTCGTTTTCAGTTTTTAAGACCATCCAATTAACTATCACTCGCTCCTTGGGCTTCCATGCCTTATGTGGGCCTCAACTTTTTTTTTTCTCTGGCTGCTTGTTCCTCCACCATTCTTTTATCTAACTGCACCCCATAAAACTCATAAATCTCAAATTATTTTTTATTAAAATTGTAATAAAATATAAAAATTATTCTGCACCTCTATGTTTTCAGCGTTACAATTCGAAAGGTAATTTCAAACTTAAAAATACAAATACATATTTCAGAATTTATTGCAATCTAAATCTAGAATACTTCTCGAATTATACAATTTAAGATACATTTAAAAAATTAATTTTACGATATACATAGAAATATATATGGGTTAGGTAGATAACCCCAATGTCACGAAGTTTCACTTAGGGATGTTAAAAAAAAATATATCTGCGAGTATTTACGGATAAAATCCACAATAGAAAACGAATATTAAAAATGGATATTCGTTATCTGTGGGTATGGGTATTTTTTATATCTGCATTTTAACGTGATGGATACGGATATCATAGTATCCGTATCCGTGGATACTCGTACCCGTTAAACTTTAATTCACAAAAATACCCTCATATATATATATATATATATATATATATATATATATATATATATATATATATATATATATATATATATATTAGTAAAAAAATATTATGACCTAATTTTTTCTTCTGTCTTCATTCTTCCACCTTCAAGTATTGTACATTGTCTTCTTCCAGGTATACTCGTTGACATTCTTCTCTTTCATTTCTTTGAAATTGGGCATATATATCAAACTGTATATAGATAGTGACTTTATGGTATGATTGTTGTCAAACGATGGAGTTAATAAAATAAAAATACTTGACACATGGCACGTCTAAGAATTGAAAAATATGGTTTCGTATGGGTTTTTCTTATTTAACTGATTTTCTGGTTTATTATTTTGATGTTTCATGAGTTTGTATGAATGAAAATTACTATCGTATGACTTCTATCATTTTAATAGCATCTTTATTTACTATTTTATTATTTCATGAGTTTCGTATGCATCGAAAACCACTAACGTATGAGTTTTATTATCATAATAATAGGGGACACAAATTTTGGTTTGTCAAGATTAATTACAGGTATAATTTATGTATACTCACTTTATACATCGTTTTTACAACCGATAAAATTTTTTATAGTAGAAACATTAAAAAGTCACAGGTTTTGTGTATTGGTAATATTTTAAATTAAAGATGTATACGAAATTATATAAGTTATCTAAATATGTATTAGTTTGTTGTTTAACATATTTACAAAAAAATATTATCTAATGTCGGTGAATCAAATGCAGGGGAATGAGATAATGTTCCTAGAGGTGATGAAGTTAGTAATTTTTTTAATATTTTATTCAAAAATAAACTACAATACAATTGTTAGTAATTTTGTTTTGTTTATTTTTTCAGAATAAACGTCATTTTATATATACTTTTATAATTATTTGGACATGTATGAACTTTATTTGAACTTTATTTAAAATTTATGACAATGATATATTTTATTTGAATTTATGATTAAATATTTATTTTTTAAATAGTTTATTAAATACCCGTGGATATCCACGGATATAAAAAAAGTAGACGAGTACCCGTATAACACATACCTGACAAATATAGGTATGGGTACAAAACAAATATTTATTCAACGGGAGGAATACTGGAGAGTTACTACGCCTACCCTACTCATCCTGTGACATCCCTAGTTCCACCTCAGTTGGAGATGCTCCGCTATTCTTGCCAGTACGATTGGGCGCAGGGACCGAAATAGAGGATACAATTGTATTTTCATCAAGTCCATTGGGGGTGTGAAAATAAAAAGGAAGTTGCAGGAAAAATAGCCTGTGTCACTACCACCACTAGGGGTGGCAATGCGGGCCGGCCCGCCCCGCCCCGCACATTTTATGCGGGCCGCATACTCTTGCCCGCCCCGCATAAAGGTTGGCCCGCGGGCCGGCCCACTTTTTATTTATTTATTTTTTTTTATGATAAAATTTTCAATGTTTAAAAATTGGAAAACTTTAAGAAGTTCACAAAATTAAGTAAAGACTTTGGGGAATTAGATGATAAATTGATAATTCAACATTTTCATCATATTCATACTATGACATACACAATGTA